>Ga0335082_10000497_pt1 | contig 40821 bp, 34 predicted proteins | sample Lox_Sample_41_FD_206718 | JGI IMG/M metagenome (GOLD analysis project Ga0335082, IMG submission 206718) | Soil microbial communities from Loxahatchee National Wildlife Refuge, Florida, United States - Lox_Sample_4.1 | ecosystem: Environmental > Terrestrial > Soil > Wetlands | place: USA...
GTCGGCCGCGACGCGCGCGGCCGGAGTCGGATAGGCGGTCGCGAGCGAGAGCGCCGCGGTCCAGCCGTGCACCTGCTCGTGGTCGACCGACGGGATGCCGAGCATCTCGCAGATGACCTGCAACGGGAGCCGCTGCGCGAACGCGTCGTAGAGATCGACGTCGCGCTTCTCGGCGGCGGCGTCGGCGAGGCGCACAGCGATCTGCTCGGCGATCGGGCGCACGCGCGCGACCTGGCGCGGCGTGAAGGCGCGGCCGAGCAGCGCGCGCAGGCGATCGTGGTCGGGCGGGTCGAGGAAGACGAGCGTGCTCCGCACCCACTCGATGTAGGGGCCGCTCGTCCAGCCCTGCTGCTCGTAGTAGCGGACGCCCATCGCGCCGAGGCGGCGGTCGAGGAGCGCCGCGTGCACGTCGGCGTAGCGGAGCAGCATGACCGTGCCCATCTGCGGGATGCGCGCGGCGCGAGCGCCTTTCGACACGAGCTTCGCGATCGTCGCCTGCGGCGCGCGGAAGTAGGCGTCGTCGAAGTCGAGGGCGGGGAGCTCCGCGCGCGACGCCGTGTCGCTCATCGCGCCACCTTCGCGTCGCGGAACACTTGCCCCGCGACCCGCATCCCCGCGACCACGCGCGGGACGCCGATGTAGGGCATCAGGTGGATGAAGAGCTCGACGATGTCGTCCGGCTGGTGGCCGAGGGTCAGCGCGCCCTGCACGTGGAGCCGCAGCTCCTCCTCGGCGCCGAGGATCGCGAGCACGGTCAGGGTCAGCAGACTCCGCGTCTTCAGGTCGATGCGCGGGCGCGACCAGACGTCGCCGTAGCAGTGGAGCACGGCCAGCTTCGCGAACTCGTTGCCGGTCTCGGAGGGCCAGGCGACGCCGCCCTCGTGCTGCCGCCACGCGGGTGTGAAGATGCGATCGAGGATCGCCTCGGCCTGCTCGGTGCGCGCGTCGTCCGACATGGAGGGCCATCCTACCCGAGAGCGGTAGAGCGGATCTAGAGCGCGCGGCGGCGGAGACCGGTGCCGCTCGCGAGCAGCAGCGCCGCGAGCGCGCCGAGCGCGACCGGATCGGCGACCGGAACCGACGGCGGATGGCTCGCGGGATCGAGCGGATTCCTACCCGCCGCAACCTCGACGCCATCGCTGAAGCCATCCCCATCGGTGTCGGCGAGCAGGGGATTCGTCCCGTACGTGTTCACCTCGGCGCCGTCGCCGAGGCCGTCGCCGTCGGTGTCGGCCACGTCGGGATTCGTGCCGAGCAGAACCTCGGTCTGGTCCTCGAGGCCGTCCTGGTCGCCGTCGTCGAGCGCCGCGATCGGAACCGCGTAGAGCTCGCGGCCGGTCGCGTCGGTCTGCGCGGAGAAGAGCAGGAGCGGGCCGAGTACCGCGACTTGCCGGTCCAAATGCGAACCGAAGGCGGGGGGGTAGATGGTCTGCGATCCACCCGTCGGCGCGATGTCTGCCACGAGGTGCGTGCCTGCGGCGGTGCCATCGCTGCTCCAGAGTTCGTCGCCGGTCACGCCGTCGTTGTCGACGAAGACGACGCGAGATCCGACGACGACCATCTCATCGAGGCTCGTGCCGGCGGGTCCGGGGCGTCGCTCCTCGACGAGGACGGTTCCCGCTCCGGTTCCGTCGCTTCTCCACAGCTCGCGGCCGTGCACGCCGTCGTCCGCTGTGAAGAGGAGGGTGCCGTTCAGATTCGTGAGAGCCGTCGGACTCGATCCTCCGGGACCTGGCTGGATGTCCTTCACGCGCACCGTTCCCGCGTCGGTTCCGTCGCTCTTCCACAGCTCGCTGCCGCTCGTGCCGTCGTCGGCGGCGAAGTACACCGTCCCGCCGATGCTGGCGAGAGATCGAGGATTCGACGCGCTCGCTCCGGGGTTGATGTCCTTGACCCGGATCGTACCGTCAGCGGTGCCGTCGCTCTTCCACAGCTCGGTGCCGGAGAAGCCGTCGTTGGCGGAGAAGAAGAGGGTGCCGTTCGCTGCGGTCAGCTCGGAGGGCACGATGTCCTTCAGGCGGACGGTTCCCCCGTTGGTTCCGTCGCTCTTGTGGAGCCCCGCAATGCCGGTTCCCGGGAAGCTCGCCGCGCTGAGAAAGAGAGTCCCGTTCGCGATCGTGAGCTCCTCGGGTCGCGAGACGGCCACCGTACCGGCTTTCACCGCCACCGTTCCCGCGTCGGTTCCGTTGCTCTTGTAGAGCTGGAACGAGACCGGCCCGCCATCGTCGGCGCTGAAGAAGACCGTCCCGTTCATGTTCGTGAAGCGGGGGCTCTGAGAGGAGTACCAAAGATCCGAGAAAGACCTCACCAGCACGGTTCCGGAGGCGGTTCCGTTGCTCTTCCAGACCGAACCGAGGCCCGTGACGAAGAAGAGCGTGCCGTTCGCATTCAGAAGGGAGTTCGCGTAGGAGCTGTCCGGGCCCGCGACGATGTCCTGGAACAGCACGGTCCCCGCCGCCGTCCCATCGGTCTTCCACAGCTCCCAACCGCTCGCGAGGGTGTTCGCGGCGAAGTACACCGCACCGTTCAGGGTCGCGAAATCCTGCGGCCACGACCCGATCGCGTGCTCCTCGTGCGCGACTGCATGGGTTCCGCTCGGGGTTCCATCGCTCGTCCAGAGGTCCTGCTGGTCGCTCGAGACGTAGAAGAGCTTCCCGCCCACGCTCGCCATGCGCTGGAAGCTCGGGCCGAATCCATACTGGGCACTGACGTCGCTCACGTGCACCGTTCCCGCTTCGGTGCCGTCGCTCTTCCAGAGCTGCCGATTGGAACCGTCGAGCGTCGAAAAGAAGACCGTGCCGTTCACGTTCGTGAGCAGAGACGCGTTGGAGCCCGTCGGTCCCGGGAGGATGTCCTTCACGAGCACGGTCCCCGCGTCGGTGCCGTCGCTCCTCCACAGCTCGCGGCCGTGGGCGGCGTCGCTGGCGGTGAAGAGCAAGGTGCCGTTCACGTTTGTGAGGGCTCCAGGTCCCGAGCCGTCCGGTCCTGGGACGATGTCCTTCACGCGCACGGTGCTCGCCGCGGTCCCGTTGCTCTTCCAGAGCTCCATGCCGTTGATGGCGTCGTCGGAGGTGAAGAAGAGCGTGCCGGCGACGTTGGTCAGAAAGAAGCTGCCGTAGTAGGTGACTTCCGGATCGAATACGTCGGTGAGGAACGCGATCGAGACGGTTCCCTCGCTGGTGCCATCGCTCGTCCAGAGCGAGACCCGAGCGGGGTAGTAGTACTGATTGGTCTGGATCCAGAAGTACAGCCGGTCGCCGACCGCCGTCATCTCGCGCGGCACCGGCGGCTCGGCCAACTCGAAAGCCTTCACCAGGACGGTTCCCGCGCTGGTGCCGTCGGTCTTCCAGAGGCCATAGCAAGCGAGGGGGCTGCATGCCGTGAAGAACAAGGTGCCGTTCACGTTCACGAGCTGATTCGGTCCGTCCGTAGCGATGATTCCGCCAGGCCCTGGCTGGATGTCCTTCACCAGCATGGTGCCGGCTTCGGTCCCGTCGCTCTTCCACAGCTCCCGGCCGCTGACCCCATCGTCGGCCGTGAAGTAGAGCGTTCCGCCGACAGCGGTGAGCGTCATCGGGTCGGAGCTCTCCGCACCGGCACGGATGTCCTTCACCCGCGCGGTGCCCGCGCTGGTCCCATCGCTCTTCCACAGCTCCCGGCCGGTCACCCCGTCGTCGAAGGTGAAGAAGAGCGTGCCGTTCACGTTCGTGGGCGACAGACCGGCCGTTTCGAAATTGTCGGAGGGGAGCTGGAAGGGCTGGGTTCCCACACGGATGTCCTTCACCCGCGAGGTCCCGGCGTCCGTTCCGTCGCTCCGCCACAGCTCGTAGCCCGTCTCGGGCGTGCTCGCGAAGTAGTAGGCGACGCCGCCGACGTCGACGAGGCCTTCCGTCCACCCCAGATAGAACCCGCTCGGCGTCCCCGACTCCGCCGACACCGCGGGCTCGATGTCCTTCACCAGGAACGCCGGGCTCGGGTCGGCGAGCGCCGGACTCGCGGCGAGCACGGCGCACGCGCATAGCAAGCGTGCTAGGCGCATCGGCGGTCTCCCCTCCGCGCGAGCGCGCCCGAAGCGAGCAGCAGCGCCGCGAGCGCGCCGAGCGCGAGCGGGCCGACCACCGGCACGGAGTGCGGGAAGCTCGCGGGATTCAGCGGATCGCTGCCCGCCGCGACTTCGTCGCCGTCGCCGAAGCCGTCGCCGTCGGTGTCGAAGACGAGCGGGTTCGTCCCGTGCGTGTGTACCTCGGCGCCGTCCGCGAGTCCGTCGCCGTCGGTGTCGGCGATGTCCGGGTTCGTACCGAGCGCTGCCTCGTTCGAGTCGGTGAGACCGTCCTGGTCGCCGTCGTCGAGCGCGGCGAGCGGAACCGCGAAGAGCTCGCGGCCGGTCGCGTCGGTCGTCGCGGCGAAGAACACGAGCGAGCCCGACCGCGCGAACCGTTGCGGGTGCGACGAGCCGGTCGCGGCGATCTCGGCGACCGGGTGTGTGCCCGCCGCAGTGCCGTCGCTGGTCCACGGCTCGTCGTTGGCGCCGCTGCCCGCGAAGACGACGCGCGGTCCCACCGCGGCGATCTCGCTCGGCGCGAGCGAGCCCGGCCCCGGGACCGCGTCCTCGACCATCAGCGTGCCGGCCGTCGTCCCGTCGCTCTTCCAGAGCTCGGACCCGCTCGTCCCGGACGCCACGAAGAAGAGCGTGTCGTTCGCGACGGTGAACTGGCTTCCCCCGACGGACTTCACCAACACGGTTCCCGCTTCCGTCCCGTCGCTCCTCCACAGCCCTCCGTTGGGATAGAGGCTGCCCTGGAACAGAAGCGATCCCTTCAAGCTCGCGAGGATCCGGCTCGTGGTCGGGAAGATCGCGATGGAGCTCGATACGGGTACGGTGCCGGCGGCGGTGCCGTCGCTCTTCCACAATCGGAAGAGGCTGGCGCCGGTGTCGTACACCAGGAAGAAGAGCGTCCCGTTCACGGCGGTGAGCTGCTGCGGCACCAGGGTCCCGGGCCCGTTGGGCGTGACGAGCGTCAGCTCCACGGTCCCCGCCGTGGTGCCGTCGGACTTCCAGAGGTGCCGGTCGCCCCAGGTATCCGTGGCGACGAAGAAGAGCGTGCCGTTCACGTTCGTGAGCTGCTCGGGGCGCGAGCTGCTGGAGCCGGGCGCGATGTCCTTCACCAGCACCGTTCCCGCTTCGGTTCCGTCGCTCTTCCAGAGCTCCACTGCGTTCGTGTTGTCGCTGCCTTGGAAGAAGAGCGTGCCGTTGATGTTGAGGTAGTGCGGAGGGAAGCCGTCCGAGCCGTTGCCCAGCTGCTTCACGCGCGTGGTGCCCGCACTGGTCCCGTCGCTCCTCCAGAGTCCGACCAGGGCGAGGCCGCCGGAGCCCACCGAGAAGAAGAGCGTGCCGTTCACGTTCGTCAGGTTGTCCGGGTTCGACGAGTTGAGCCCGTTCGGATTGACGCCTGGATAGATGTCCTTCACCAGCACCGTGCCGGCGGCAGTGCCGTCGCTCTTGAAGAGCTCGTTGCCACTGGTGCCGTCGTTGCCCACGAAGAAGAGCGTTCCGTTCACGTCCGTGAGCTTCTCCGGCGACGAGCTCGCCATGCCCGGAATCGGCTGGTCCACCCGGAGCGTCCCCGCTTCGGTGCCGTCGGTGGTAAAGAACGCGCTGAACAGGCCGTCGGGATTGGCGCGGAAGAGCAGCGTACCGTTCAGATCGGCGAAGAAGCCCGGAGAGGAGGTCGCGCTGCCGGGGCGCAGGTCCGCAACCATCGCGGTTCCCGCGTCGGTGCCGTCGCTCTTCCAGAGCTCGACGCCGTGGATGCCATCGTCGGCGCCGAAGAAGACCGTGCCGTTCACGTTCGTCATCCCGGTCGGGAAGGCATTGCCCGTCCCGGGAACGATGTCCTTCACGAGCGCCGTGCCACCGGGCGTGCCGTCCGTCTTCCAGAGCTCGTAGCCGTGCGCGACGTCGTTGATCTCGACGAAGGCGAGCCCGCCCGCCTTCGCGATCGGGTCGACGGGCGCGGCCGAAGGGATCAGCAGTCCCGTGCCCGCCTCGCTGCCGTCGCTCACGTAGACGCCATGGCCCTGGCTGAACGTGAAGCCCGCGGCGAGCAGCTTGCCGTTCAGCTCCACCATGCTGGTGAAGGACGAGCTGCTGACCGATCCCGGTGTCATGTCCTTCACCATGACCGTGCCGGCGTCCGTACCGTCGCTCTTCCACAGCTCCCGGCCGTGCACGCCGTCGTCGGCGGTGAAGTAGGCGATCCCGTTCACGCCCGTCGGGGTCGTCGGGTCGGAGCTGCCCGAGCCCGGGTTGATGTCCTTCACCAGCACGGTGCCGGCCTCCGTGCCGTCGCTCTTCCACAGCTCCGTGCCGTTGCCGCCGGTGCCGCTCCAGGCCGAGAAGAAGAGCGTGCCGTTCACGTTGGCCAGGTTCTTCACGCTCGAGGTCGCGTTGCCGGGAACGATGTCCTTCAGCACGACGGTGCCGGCCTCGGTGCCGTCGCTCTTCCACACCTCGAAGCCGGTCGCAGGGGTCGAGGCGGTGAAGTAGAGCGTGTCGCCGACGGGAGTGAGCGGCGGCGGAAAGTTCGGATTCAGGCTGACGGGAGCGATGTCCTTCACCCGCAGCGTTCCGGCCGTCGTGCCGTCCGTCTTCCACAGCGTCGCGCCGGACCCCGTGCCGTCGCTGGCCACGAAGAAGACGGTGCCGTTCACGTTCGTGAACGACTTCGGGAACGAGCCCGCGGTGCCTGGCTGGATGTCCTTCACCAGCACGGTGCCCGCGGCGGTGCCGTCGGTCTTCCACAGCTCGGTGCCGGTCTCGGGTCCGACGCCGGGGAAGTAGAGGACGCCGTTCGCGGCGGCGAATCCACCCGTGTTGACACCCAACGCCTCGGAAGCGGTGTCGATGTCACGGACGAGATAGGCGGGCGCCGGGTCTGCGAGCGCGGGCAGCGCGCAGAGCAGAGCGCAGAGCGAGGTCCAGCGCAGCCCCATGCGGCTCTTCTTCCCACCGCTCGGTGGCGGTGTCAACCCATTGCCTCAGCGGATGCGCGCGCGCCTCCGCGGGGGGGCCAGCAACAACGCCGCGGCAAGTGCGACCAGCCCGAGCGGACCGGTGAGCGGAACCTCGTGCGTAGGCGGTCGTTCGGATCGAGCGGATCGGTATGCATCTCGACGACCTCGGCGAAGTCGCTGAAGCCGTCACCGTCGGTGTCGGCGTCGAAGGGGTTCGTGCCGGCCGCGGTCTCGGCGGCGTAGTCGAGGCCGTCGAGGTCGCTGTCCATCAGCGCGGCGATGGGGACGGCGAAGAGCTCGTCGCCCGTCGCGTTGGTGGTTGCACGGAAGAAGAGCAGCGAGCCGGACTGGGTAAACGACTCCGGATCCGGATCCGACCCGCCCGGCGAACCGACGTCGGCCACGAGGTGCGTGTTGGCGGCCCTGCCGTCGCTCGCCCATGGCTCGCTCCCCGACACGCCGTCGTCGCCCTGGAAGACCAGCACCGAGCCGACGGGTGGGGTCTCGAGGATGACCCCACTGCCCGGACCGGGAAGGACGTCCTTCACGAGCACGGTGCCCGCCGTCGTTCCGTCTGTCTTCCACAGGCCGGCGTCGGCCGAGAAGAAGACCGTGCCGTTCACGTTCGTGAATTCCGCCGCGACCGAGTCCCCCGATCTCGGAACGATGTCCTTCAGCAGCAGCGTGCCCGCCGGTGTGCCGTCGCTCGTCCACGGCTCGAACCCATGCGTTGCGTCGCGGGCGCCGAAGAAGAGCGTTCCGTTCGCGGCTGCCAGATACCAGGGATCCGAGCTTCCGGCGCCCGGAAGGATCTCGAGCAGGGTGGTGCCGGCGCTCGTTCCGTCGCTCACCCAGAGCTCCCGGCCGTGCACGCCGTCGCCGGCCGCGAACACCAGCTTGCCGTTCAGATCCGTGAGCCATTGGAGATTCGAGCCCTGCGTCCCCCGGCCGGATGTCCTTCACCAGGTACGCAGGGCTCGGGTCCGCGAGCGCTCGCGAGGCGGTGGACGCGGCCGCGAGGGAGGCGAGCGCGAGCAGACGCCAAAGCTTCATACACGCGATGTTGTCCCACGCCGGAGGGCGCGGGTCAAGCGACGTTCGGACTACGCCCGCGCGCGAGTTGCATCCGGCTCGCGAGCAGGAGCGAAGCGGCCAGCAGGCCGAGCCCGAGGGGACCGAAGACCGGTACGGCCACGGGGTCGTTCGGATCGAGCGGATTCGTGTGCAACTCCATGACCTCGGTGAAGTCGCTGAAGCCGTCTCCGTCCGTGTCACTGAGCAGCGGATTCGTGCCGTAGGTGTGCACCTCGGCGCCGTCGGTCAGTCCGTCGCCGTCGCTGTCGGCGTTGGCCGGGTCGGTGCCCTTCGCGACCTCGTCCTGGTCGTCGAGTCCGTCCTGGTCGCCGTCGGCGAGCGCCGCGGCGGGCACGGCCCAGAGCTCGCGGCCCGTCGCATCCGTGTGTGCGCTGAAGAACACGAGCGAGCCGACCTGCAAGAATCCGTCGGGGTTGGATCCGCCGGACGCCTCGATGTCGGCGACGGGGTGTGTGCCCGCCGGTGCCCCGTCACTGGTCCAGGGCTCTTCGCCCTCGACGAACAGCGCGCGGGAGCCCGCCGCGGCGAGCGTCACCGGGCTGAAGGATGACAGGGGAGGCCCCTGGTGGACGACGAAGGTTCCCGCCGCCGTGCCGTCGCTCCGCCAGAGCGTGTTGGACGCAGTGGTGAGGCCGCGGGAGAAGAGCATGCCGTTCGCGTTCACGAAGGGAGTGATGGGCGGGTCGTTGAGCACATTCACGGCCATCTGCGCCACGTACTGGGTGCCCGCTGTCGTCCCATCGCTCCGGAAGAGCCCGAGGGCGAACGAATTGGTAATCCCCAGGAAATAGAGCGTGCCGCTCCGGTCCGTGAAGTTGGACAGGATGAAGAAATTCGTGGCGAGGCTGACGGTCCCGGCGGCCGTCCCGTCGCTCTTGCCGAGCTCTTGCAAAGAGGCGTGAAGGCCGGCAAAGAAGAGCGTGCCGTTCACGTTCGTGAGCTCGTTGTCGAGGCCCGCCGGCGGCGCGATGTCGGTGATGTCGTCCTTCAGCATCACGGTGCCCGCGTCCGTGCCGTCGCTCTTCCACAGGTCCTTGTGGCCCGACACGTCGGTCGCGACGAAGAAGAGCGTGCCGTTCACGTTCGTGAGCTGCTCGGGGTTCGAGCTGGTCGAGCCGGGAAGGAGGTCCTTCACGCGCACGGTTCCCGCGCTGGTGCCGTCGCTCTTCCAGAGCTCGTAGCCTTCGCCGGCGGCGTTGTCGTAACCCGTGAAGAAGAGCGTGCCGTCGACGTCGGCGGCGTGCGGCGCTCCCAGATCACCCGTGCCGAACCCGCAGCTCTTCACCAGCACGGTTCCCGCGCTGGTGCCGTCGCTCTTCCAGAGTCCGAACGCGGGCCCGCCGGCCATGAAGAAGAGCGTGCCGCCGACCTTCGTCAGGTTGACCGGGTTCGAGGAGGCGGAGCCCGGCGCGATGTCCTTCACCTGTGCGGTGCCGGCGCCGGTCCCGTCGCTCTTCCACAGCTCGACCCCCGTCGCGGCGTCGCTCGCCGTGAAGAAGAGCGTGCCGTTCACGTCGGTGAGCTGCTTCGGGTTCGAGCTCGCGGCGCCGGGAATCGGGTCTTTCACGAGCACGGTTCCCGCCGCCGTGCCGTCGCTCTTCCAGAGCTGGATCCCGGTCCCGGCTAGGCCGATGCCGCAGGTCAGGAAGAGCGTGCCGCCGGAGTTCAAGAGAGAGCCGAAAGTCGAGCTGGCCGAGCTGCCCGTGCCCGGCGTGAAGTCCTTCACCAGGACGGTGCCTGCGGCGGTGCCGTCGCTCTTCCAGAGCTCGCGCCCGGTCGGGCCGTCCGTGGCCGTGAAGAACACCGCGCCGTTCACGTTCGTGAGGAGCTCCGGGCGCGAGCCGGAGGCGGGGACCGGGTTGATGTCCTTCACCATCACGGTTCCGGCCGGGGTGCCGTCGCTCTTCCAGAGCTCGGCCTCGTGGTCGGGGTCGGTGCCGCGGAAGAAGAGCGTGCCGTTCACGTTCGTGAGGAATTGCGGGCGATACGAGGTGAGGCCGGTGCTTCCCGTGAACAGATGCACGGTGCCCGCGCTGGTTCCGTCGGTCTTCCATACGGAGTCGAGCGTCGCGAAGAAGAGGGTCCCGTCCACGTCGGTGAGGGAGCTCAGGAAGGACTGCGTCGGTCCTGGAGTGAGGTCGATCACCTGCACGGTGCCGGCCGCGGTGCCGTCGCTCTTCCACAGCTCGGTGCCGGTCGTGCCGTCGTCGGCGGAGAAGTAGAGCGTGCCCTCCACGTTCCTCAGGTTCTGCGGACTGCTCGAGCTCGGTCCAGGCTGGATGTCCGCCACCCGCACGGTTCCCGCTTCCGTCCCGTCGCTCTTCCACAGCTCGATGCCGCTCACGCCCTCGTTGGCCGCGAAGAAGAGCGTGCCGTTCATGACCTCGAAGGTGTTCGAGAGCAACGAGGAGCTCGAGCCCGGGAAGATGTCCTTCACTCGCACGGTGCCCGCTTCGGTCCCGTCGCTCTTCCACAGCTCCTGGCCGCTCGTGCCATCGGAGGCCGCGAAGAAGAGGGTGCCGTTCACATTCGTGAGATAGCTGGGCGATGACGTCGCGCCGCTACCCGGTCGGATGTCCTTCACCCGCACGGTGCCGGCCACCGTGCCGTCGCTCTTCCAGAGCTCGCGGCCCGTCGTGCCGTCGTCGGCCGTGAAGAAGAGCGTGCCGTTCACGGCGGTGAGCTGGTCCGGACTCGAGCTCGCGGCTCCGGGACGGATGTCTTTCAGGAACACGGTGCCGGCGTTCGTGCCGTCGGTCTTCCACAGCTCGGCGCCCGACCCGGGCGTGGTGCCGACGAAGAAGATCACGCCGTTCACGTCGGCGAAGTTCCCTGCGATCACCACGTCGTTCGCGGTGTTGATGTTCGCGACGAGGAACGCCGGGCGCGGGTCGGCGAGCGCGGGGAATGCACACACGGCTAGGCACAGCGAGCCCGCGATGCGGGCGGTACCGAGGCGAGACATGGGGCCTTCATCTCACCGCCCGGTGGCGGTGTCAACCATTTGCCTCAGCGCGCGAGCGTACGCCTCGAGGTCGCCATCAACGCCGCCGCCAGCGCGACGAGCCCGAGGGGACCGACGATCGGCACCGACGGCGGGAAGGACTGCGGATCGAGCGGATCGGTGTGGAACGCGATCTCCTCGCCGTCGTCGAATCCGTCGTTGTCGGTGTCGAAGCCGATCGGGCTGGTGCCGTAGGTGTTCACTTCCGCGCCATCGCTGAGCCCGTCGTCGTCGCTGTCCGCGCGGAATGGATCGGTGTGCTGCGCGACCTCGGCGGCGTAGTCGAGTCCGTCCAGGTCGCTGTCCATCAGCGCGGCGATCGGGACGGCGAAGAGCTCGGCACCGGTCGCGTTGGTCGTCGCCTGGAAGAAGAGCAGGGAACCGACCTGCGTGAAGCCGAAGGGCGTGGACCCGCCGAGCGGTGCGATGTCCGCGACCAGATGGGTGCCCGCCGCGGTCCCGTCACTCGCCCACAGCTCGTTGGCGTACACGCCGTCGTAGCCACTGAAAACGATCAGCGGACCGACGGCGACGGGCGACGTATCCGCGCTGTCGAGAGGACTTGGGTAGACGCTCATGAGTACGGTCCCGGCTTCCGTCCCATCGCTCTTCCAGATCTCGTCCCCGTGTAGGTCGTCGGTGCGGGTGAAGTAGAGCGTGCCGTTCGCGCTCGCGAACCCGCTCAGCGTGGAGCTCGCCGGTCCGGGAGTGAGGTCCTTCACGAGCGTCGTCCCTGCGCTCGTGCCGTCGCTCTTCCAGAGCTCGATGCCGGTCGTTCCGTCATTGGCGGCGAAGAACAGCGTCCCGGCGACGTCGATCAGGTTGTCCGGGGTCGAGCTTCCGGCTGAAGCGATGTCCTTGACGAGCAGGGTGCCCGCGCTCGTGCCGTCGCTCTTCCAGAGCTCGACGCCGTGCACTCCGTCGTTGGCGTTGAAGAAGAGCGTGCCGTTCCCGTTGGTGAGAGATGCCGCCTGGCTGGGCGAATTCGCGGAGATCTCCTTCACGAGCACCGTCCCCCCGCTGGTGCCGTCGCTCTTCCAGAGCGCGGTGCCGCCCGTCAGCGTGAAGGCGACGAAGAAGAGGGTTCCGTTCACATTCGTGAGGTCGTAGGGATAGGAGCCGAACGAGCCGGGAAAGATGTCCTTGACGAGCGCAGTTCCCGCAGTCGTGCCGTCACTTCGCCACAGCTCCCGGCCGTTCGTGCCGTCGTCGGCAGCGAACACCAGAGTGCCGTTCAAGTTCACGAAGGAGGCGGGGATCGACGTCGACGATCCCGGGCGAATGTCCTTCACCAGCACCGTGCCGGCTTCGGTGCCGTCGCTCTTCCAGAGCTCCTCCCCGTGCGTGCCGTCGCTGGCCGAGAAGAACAGGGTCCCCGCGACGTTCGTGAAGAAGGTTGGATTGGACGACCCCGTGGGCGCGATGTTCTTCACGAGCGTCGTTCCCGCGCTCGTGCCGTCGCTCTTCCACAGCTCCGTGCCGGTCGTGCCGTCGTCGGCGCTGAAGTAGGCGGTGCCGTTCACGTCGGCGAAGGATGGGAATGATGCTAGTCCCGGATACGAGGAGTCCGTCCCGGGGGAGCGATGCAGCAGGACGGTTCCAGCGTCCGTGCCGTCCGTCCTGAACGGCACGTACTCCGATCCGTCGGATGCAACCAAAAAAAGCGCGTCGCCGGCGGTCCCGAACCATCCTGGGTCGGAGGATTGCGGTCCCGGGAGCAAGTCCTGTGCGAGCACCGTTCCTCCGGTGGTCCCGTCGCTCTTCCAGAGCTCGGTGCCGTGGAGGCCATCGTCGGCAGCGAAGAAGAGCACGCCGCCGAGCGTGGTGAAGTTGCTCAGATACGAAAAGCCCTTCAGCCGGACGGTCCCCGCGTCGGTGCCGTCGCTCTTCCAGAGCTCGCCCGAGGCCGCGAACACGAGCACGCCGTTCAAGTTCGTCAGCCAGCTCGGATACGAGGGGCCGCCGACCTTCACGATCCCGGTGCCCGCCTCGGTACCGTCGCTCTTCCATAGCTCGGCCCCGTTCGCGTCGGTCGCCTGGAAGAACAAGGTGCCGCCGACCTGGGTGAACCCGTCCGGCCACTCCTGAGATCCGGGGATGTGCTTCAGGAGCACGGTGCCGGCGCTCGTGCCGTCGCTCTTCCAGAGATCGTGACCGTCGCCAGTGTTGGTCGCGAAGTAGAGCGTCCCGTCGACGTTGGCGACATTGTTCAGTCCGGAAGAGACTTCCTCGGCCGGGATGTTCGCGACCCGGACCGTCCCGGCTTCGGTGCCGTCGCTCTTCCAGAGCTGCCAGTTGTTGACGGTGTTGGTGCCGTCACTGGCAAAGAAGAAGAGCTCGCCGTCGACGTCCGTCAGGAACTCGGGATAGGAGCTATTCGGCCCCGGATCGATGTCCTTCACCAGCACGGTGCCCGCTTCCGTGCCGTCGCTCTTCCAGAGCTCCTGGCCCGTCGTGGCGTTTTCGGAGGTGAAGAAGAGCCTGGACCCGACGCGGGCCAGATGCGCCGCGGAGACGTCCTTGACCTGCACGGTTCCATCGGTGGTGCCATCCGTCTTCCAGAGCTCGCCGATCATGTCCCCCTCGTCCGACTTGCGTGCCACGAAGAAGAGGGTGCCCCCGACATCCACGAACGAAATGATGCTGAGGAACCCGTCGCCCGGTCCCACGAAGATGTCCTTGAGCAGTTTCGTGCCGGCCGGCGTTCCGTCGCTCCTCCAGAGCTCCTCTCCCGTCTCGGGCGTGCTGGCGCTGAAGTACGCGATGCCGCCGGCGCCCACGAACGGCGACCGAACCTCGAAGCCGTTTCCCAGGTGCGTGTCGATGTCCTTGACCAGGTACGCGGGAGCCGGATCGGCGAGCGCGCGCATGGCGGCGAATCCAGCGCACGCGAACAGCGCACTTGCTAGGCGCATCGCAGACTCCTTCTTCGAATCCGCCCGCTCGAGGCGGTGAGCAGCGTCGCGAGCACACCGAGCCCGAGCGGACCCATCAGCGGCACCGACGGCGGGAACGACTGCGGATCGAGCGGATCGGTGTGGAATGAGATCTCCTCGCCGTCGTTGAATCCGTCGTTGTCGGTATCGAAGCCGATCGGGCTCGTGCCGTAGAGGTGCACCTCGTCGCCGTCGCTGAGCCCGTCGTCGTCGCTGTCCGCGCGGAACGGATCGGTGTGGAGCGACGCCTCGGCCGCGGCGTCGAGGCCGTCGAGGTCGCTGTCCATCAGCGCGGCGATGGGAACGGCGAAGAGCTCCGTGCCGACGGCGTCGGTCGTCGCCTGGAAGAAGAGGAGCGAGCCCACCTGCGTGAAGCCGTTCGGCGCGGAGCCGCCGATGGGCGCGATGTCGGCGACGAGGTGGGTATTGGCGCTCGTGCCGTCGCTGGCCCACACCTCGTTCGCGAACACGCCGTCGTTGCCCGTGAAGACGATCCCGGGACCTACACCGACGAGCGGAGCAGAGACGCCGTCCAACGGACCCGGGTAGATGGCGCCGAGAGGGACGGTCCCGGCGTCGGTTCCATTGCTCCTCCAGAGCTCCTTCCCGTGCGCGTCGTCGCGCAGAGTGAAGAAGAGCGTGCCGTTCCCGCTCGCGAAGTCCTCGAGATCGGAGCCCTCCGGTCCGGGAGTGAGGTCCTTCACGAGCGTCGTCCCAGCGCTCGTGCCGTCACTCTTCCAGAGCTCGTAGCCGTGCGCTTCGTCATTGGCGATGAAGAAGAGCGTGCCGGCGACGTTCGTCAGGCTGACCGGGTTGTCCGATGCTGCGATGTCCTTGACGAGCACCGTGCCCGCGCTCGTTCCGTCACTCTTCCACAGCTTGCTGATGCGGGTGCCGCTGTCCGTGACGGTAAAGAAGAGCGTACCGTCGACGTTGGTGAAGAATGCAGGGTTGGAGCTCCCGGATCCCGGGACGATGTCCTTGACGAGCACTGTCCCCGCGCTCGTGCCGTCGGTCTTCCAGAGCTCGGTGCCGTGCGTGTCCTCCTCGGCGGCGAAGAAGAGAGTTCCGTTCACGTTCGTGAAGTTGCTCTTCGTAGAGATGTCCTTGATGAGCGTGGTTCCCGCGCTCGTGCCATCACTTCTCCACGGCTCCCAACCGTGCGGGAAGTCGTAGGCGCTGAAGACCAGGATGCCGTTCAAGTTCACGAGGGAGTAGGGATACGAACCCGGCGATCCTGGGTAGATGTCCTTCACCAGCGACGTGCCCGCCGCGGTGCCGTCGCTCTTCCAGATCTCCCTCCCGTGCATGCCGTCGTCGGCGGTGAAGAACAAGGTCCCTGCCACGGCGGTGAGATCGCTCGGATAGGAGACGTTCCGGACCGGTGTCGTCCCCGCGCTGGTTCCGTCGCTCTTCCACAGCTGCGTGCCGCTCGTGCCGTCGCTTGCAATGAAGTAGGCGGTACCGTTCACGTCCGTGATGAGCGTCGCATCCGACGAGTCCGTCCCGGCGGATCGATGCAGCACGACCGTCCCCGGCCCCGTGCCATCGGTCCGCCAGGGCACGGTCGCCGATCCGTCGAACGCAACCAGGAAGAGAGCGTCGCCGGCGCTCCCGAGCCATTCCGCGAACGAAGTCTGCGGCCCCGGGAGCAGATCCTGCGCGAGCACCGTTCCTTCGCGCGTGCCGTCGCTCTTCCAGAGCTCGCGGCCGCTCGCGCCGTCGTCGGCAAGGAAGAAGAGCGTGCCGCCGAGCATGGTGAAGTCGGACAGTTCCAGAAAGCGCCTCAGCTGGGCGGTCCCCGCGTCGGTGCCATCGGTCTTCCAGAGCCCGGGATAGATCGAATCCGAGCCCGCGAACATCAGCAGGCCGTTCGCGTTCGTCAGCCAGGTCGGACGCGACACGTAGGGAGCGTTGCCGACCTTCACGATCACGGTGCCCGCCTCGGTGCCGTCGCTCTTCCACAGCTCGGCCCCGTTCGCGTCGGTCGCCCGGAAGAACAAGGTGCCGCCGACGGGGGTGAACCAGTCCGGCCACTCTTGAGATCCGGGGATGTGTTTCACGAGCACGGTGCCGGCGCTCGTGCCGTCGCTCTTCCAGAGATCGTGACCGTTGCCATCGCTGGCGGCGAAGTAGAGCGTGCCGGCGACGTTGGCGATGTTCTTGAGTCCGGAAGAGACGTCCTCCGGGATGTTCGCGACCGGCACTGTTCCGGCTTCGGTGCCGTCGCTCTTCCAGAGCTGCGAGCTGTTGTACGACTCGTTGGCAAAGAAGAACAGCTCGCCGCCGACGTCGGTCAGACACTCGGGATACGAGCCATCCGGCCCCGGGTCGATGTCCTTGACCCGGACCGTGCCGGCCTCCGTACCGTCGCTCTTCCACAGCTCCTCGCCCGTGGCGTCGTCGCCAGACGAAAAGAACACGGTGGAGCCGACGCGAGTCAGCTGCGCTGCGGAGACGTTCTTGACCTTCACCGTTCCGTCGGGGGTGCCATCCGTCTTCCAGAGCTGACCGATGTTGCAATCCACCTCGTGTGCCACGAAGAAGAGTGTCCCCTGCACGTCGACGGACGGAAGCCCGAGGAAGCCTCCGCCCGGTCCCACGAAGATGTCCTTCACCATTCTCGTGCCGGCCGGAGTTCCGTCGCTTCTCCACAGCTCCTCTCCGGTCTCGGGCGTGCTGGCACCGAAGTACGCGAGGCCGCCGGCGCTCACGAACGGCGACTCGACCACGAAGCCTCCACCTTGGATTTGCGTGTCGATGTCCTTCACCAGGTACGCCGGACTCGGGTCGGCGAGCGCGTGCGCCGCGACCAGGAAGGCGGCAAGTCCACAGGCAGCGGCGCAGCGCGGCAGCATCGGCCGCGCAGTCTACTACGAACGTGTGTAGTCCACGTAGATCGGCGACGACCACGCGCGCGGCTCGTCGGGCGCGAGACAATCGTCCTTGTCGCCCTCGGGGCCCGGACACAGATGCACCTTCGTGCAGTTGCCCTCGGCGTCGCGCTCGCAGCGGAGGTTCTGCCCGTTGATGGTGGGCTTCGGCTCCTCGAAGACGCGCGCATAGTAGAGGGTGTCACGACCTTGCGTCGCGTAGTCCGGGTCGGAGAACGTGGCGACGCAGCCGGCCGCATCGGGCTGGCAATCGAAGCGCCGCCACGGATCGTCGATCAGGCCCTTCACCGGCTCGTGCGCCACGGCCTGCGGCCGGATGCGCACGACCTCGATGCGCGTGATCAGGCGCCGTTGGTCGGAGGGGAAATAACATTCGCCCTTGCACAGGTGCTGGAGCCGCTCCGGCGAGAGCGCCGAGGTCGCGTAGTCGGGGCAGCCGGGCTTCTGCTCGAACGAGCCGACCGCGCGCACCTGGAAGATCGGCGCGTCGCGCATCGTCACCTCGCCGCCCATCGGCAGCGGCGCCGCGCCGGTGCCGGGCGGATTCAGCAGATCGAACCAGAGCAGGATGCGCGGGCCCGAGGTGCCGTACACCTCGCGCCGCTTCAGCGCCTGCCAGATGGCGTCGCGGTCGCGGCCGTCGGCGTGCAGTCCGACGAGTCCGCCGGTCGAGAGGAACGAGGCCTGCCGCTCGGTCTCGAAGTTTCGGAAGCCGAGCCGATCGATCTTGTAGGGGACCGATTCGGCGACCGGCTCCTCGGGCGGCGGCACGAACACGCGCGCGACTGGATTCTTGGGATCGATGGGGCCGCCCTGCGACTCGGTCATGCCCCGGCGCGAGAACTCCTTGTAGCCCGTGCCCGGGCGCGCGAAGTGGTTGTCGGAGGATCCGATGAAGCCGAAGCGGAAGCGGCGCGGGCCGGCCGGGTCGTCGAAGTTGGTCAGCGCGAGCACGTACTGCGCCGATCCGCCCGGGCGGTAGTTGAAGGACGGCATGCGGCAGTCGCGACACTGGCCGGCGTCGAGAAAGTCCTCCGGGGTCGAGCCCGGCACCGTGCGGTGCATCGCGACGCCGGCCTCCGCCGCGTTGGCGCGCGCGGTCGCCGCGCGCGCCTCGCACTCCGGCGCGCTCTCGCCCGCCGCGAGGCAGCGGTTGCGAATGATCTCGCCGGCGCGCCAACAGGTCGGCTCGTAGTCGCGGCGCGGCGGCGGGCACTGCGGCTTGCCGGATGCGTCGAACGTGAGCTCCTGCCAGTCGCGATAGACCTCGCCGTCGCCGTGGCCGGAGTCGATCTCGAAGAGCGTCTGGCGCGACGGGTCGTGCATCGCACCCACGAGCTGCTTGTCCCAGCGCGATCCGGGCGGCGTGTAGAAGCCCCAGGTCGTGCCGTGCGGGATCACGAGCGCGTCGTAGCCCCACTCGTCGAGACGGCGGAAGAGATCCTCGGGCGTCGCGGCCTCCTCGTAGCAGTCGGCGGGAAGCTCGCGCTCCGGAACCGTCGGATCGCAGAGCGGCACGCTCGCGCGCTCGCGCAGGTAGCGCGCGAGATCGTGCATGCGTCCGCCGCCGCGCAGCGCCACGTAGCCGAGGCCGAGCGTCGAGGCGCTCGAGAGCTCCCCGGCGCGCGGGATGCCGATCGGGCGCGCCGGGATGTTCGCGTCGTCGGTGTGCGCGAGCACCACGTTCTTGTGTCCGTAGTGGTTCTCGGGCGTGTTGCCGACCTGCGTCCACTCCCAGCCGAGGAAGGCGACCGTGTCGGGGTTCGGACCGTCGCCGCCGACCGCGTTGCACTCGCGGATCGAGTCCTTCATGTCCTGCCAGGCCTGCGGCGTGATCGCGAAGTCGTGGTCGTTGATCGACCAGAAGTCGAGCGCCGAGCAGTAGCGCGCGAAGTCGCAGGCGTCGGCGGGCGGATGCGCGCCCTCGCCGCGCAGCAGCGGCAGGCTGAAGAGGAAGGCGTCGTAGGAGATCGTGGTGTGGACGTGGAGGTCGCCGAAGAGGATCTGCTTCGGCTTCGCGAGGCCGATGCCCGCGGCGGCGGCGGCGATCCCCGCCTGCGCGCGCGCGGCCTCCTCGGCGGGCCGCTTCGCGCGCGTGACCGTGCCGGCGCCGTCGCGGTGACCGAAGGCGCCGAGGCCGGCCGCCTCGAGCAGAGCGAGCGTCGCCAGCGCGACGGCGGCCACCACGCCGAGAGCGATCCAGGCGATTCTCGGCACGGTCCCCTCCGGTGGCGCGCGCCTAACGTACGGCGGCGGCGAAGCGCTCGAGCACGGCGATGTAGTCCTGCGGACCGCGGAAGCCGAAGCGCTTGTGGCCGACCTGCTCCGCGGCGGTGTCCATCGCGCGCAGCGCGAAGTGGGTGCCGCCGGCCTCGCGCCAGAGCGCCGCCTCCTTCACCCACGTGTCGGGCGAGTCGCTGGCGTCGACCGCGGCCTCGGCGCCGAACGCGCTGGCGCTGCGTCCGGCCTTCTTCAGCTCGGCCTGGGTCATCTCCCAGAGCTTCAGCATGCGCGACGGATACGTGCCGAACAGGATTCCGTCGCCGACGCGCGCCGCGCGCTTCACGGCCACCGGTGTGAAGCCGCCGAACCAGATGGGGATGTCGCGGCGAGGGCGCGGCAGGATGCCCGCGCGCTCGACGCGGTGGAAGCGGCCGCGGAAGTCGATCACCGGCTCGCGCCAGAGCCGGCGCAGGAGCTCGATCTGCTCGTCGAAGCGCTTGCCGCGGTCGTCGAAGGGCACGCCGAGCGACTCGTACTCGACGAAGTTCCAGCCCGTGCCGACGCCGAGGCGCAGGCGTCCCTGCGAGAGCAGCTGCACCTCCGCGGCCTGCTTCGCGACGAGCGCCGTCTGGCGCTGCGGCAGGATGATGACGGCGGTGCAGAGCTCGATCCGGCGCGTCGCGGCAGCGAGGAACCCGAAGAGCACGAACGGCTCGTGGAAGGCGTCTCGCTCGGTGTAGGGACCCGTGAGCTTCGGCTCGCGACCCTCGTGCACCGCGCCGAGCACGTGGTCGTACGCGACGATGTGATCGAAGCCGAGCGACTCAGCCGCCTGTGCCCAATCGCGGATCGCGACGGGATCTTCGCCGATTTCCGTCGTCGGAAAGATGGCTCCGAGCTTCAGAGCACGAGCTCCGCCATCGCGCGGATGGTGTCGAGGTCGTTGCCCGGGACGAGCAGCGTGGTCACCGCCGACTCGCGCCACGCGGCGAGCCGATCGCGGATCCGCTCGCGCGGTCCGACGAGCGAGATCTCGTCGGCGAAGGAGTCGGGCACCGCGGCGATCGCCTCGCCGCGCTTTCCCGCGAAGAAGAGGTCCTGGATCTTCTGCGCCTCGGCCTCGTAGCCCATGCGGCCCATCAGCTCCTTGTGGAAGTTGCGGTCCTTCGCGCCCATGCCGCCGATGTAGAAGCCGAGCATCGCCTTCACCGGCGCGAGCCCCGCAGCCACGTCGTCGCACACCTTGCACGCCATCGTGACCGCGATCTCGAAGCCGGGCTTGGGCTTGCCGAGCGAGTCGCCATACACCTCGGGGCGGAAGGGCGAGTAGTAGAGCGGGAGCCAGCCGTCGCAGATCTCCGCCGCGAGCGCGACGTTCTTCGGACCCTCGGCGCCGAGATAGATGGGCACGTGCGTGCGCAGCGGGTGCGTGATCGAGCGGAGCGGCTTGCCGAGCCCCCACGAGTTCGGCCCCTTGTAGGGAAGGGGATAGTGCGGCCCGGGGTTCGTCACCGGCTTCTCGCGCGCCAGCACCTGGCGCACGATGTCGATGTACTCGCGCGTGCGCGCGATCGGCTTGCCGAAGGGCTGGCCGTACCAGCCCTCGACCACCTGCGGACCCGAGACGCCGAGTCCGAGGATCACGCGGCCGCCCGAGAGATGGTCGAGCGTCAGCACGTGCATCGCGGTCGACGCCGGCGTGCGCGCCGCGATCTGCACGATCGAGGTGCCGAGCTTCACGCGCTGCGTGTGCGCGCCGAGCCACGCCAGCGCGGTGAAGGCGTCGGAGCCCCAGGCCTCGGCGGTCCAGACCGAGTCGTAGCCGAGGCGCTCGGCCTCCTGCGCAGTCTCGACGAAGCGGGGAGGGGGAGCGGCCTGCCAATAGCCGAACTGCACGCCGAGCTTGAGCGAGCCCATGAGAACTCCTGGCCGCAGCGCGGGAATCGCGCGGGCTACTTGCCGCCGAGCGGGGACTTCTTCGAGATCTCGTAGCGATCGAGCTTCATGCCGCGGAAGCCGATCTGCGGGATCTGCGACTGGAACTTCTTCATGTGGGGCGTCCGCATGTGCAGGTCGATCGCGTCCTGCGACTCCCACTCTTCGAACAGGCGGATCGTGCCCGGATCGTCCCAATCGCCGCTCATCACGTACGCGACGCAGCCCTTCTCCTTGCGCGTATCCGCCATCATCTCCTGCGCGACGCGGATGGCGACGTCCTTCTTGGCGGGATCGAACGAGAGGGTTCCGGAAACGACGATCATGGGGGGCTCCTTCCTGGATGGGAGGCGGAGGCTACCACGATCCCGCCGAGACATGCGGGACCGCGTCGAGGCGCGCCTCGAGCTCGGTGCGCGTCGCCTCGACGTCCGCTTCGGAGGCGTCGCGCGCGACGCCGAGTCGATCCGCGTACGAAAGACACACGCGCGCGAAGGGCAGCGGGAGCTTCATGCGGTCCCAGCTCGCGAAGCGGAGACACGGCCGCGCGGCGATCCGGACGGGCAGGATCGGCACGCCGGCGAGCTTCGCCGCGGCGACGATGCCCGACTTCGCGACGCGCGCCGGGCCGCGTGGTCCATCGACCAGCACCGCGACGACCACGCCGTCGTCGAGCGCGCGCAGCACGCCGCGCAGCGCCTCGGCGCCTCCGCGCGAGGACGAGCCGCGCAGCGAGTCGCCGAAGCCGAGCTTCGCGAGCACCGCGGCGATGTGCTCGCCGTCGCGACTGCGGCTCACCGCGACGTGGACGCCGTGGTCGCGGTAGAGGCCGGCCGCGCAGAGCGCGCTCTCGTGCCAGAGCGCAGCGAGCACCGGCCGCGCGGCGCCCGGTGCGAACGGATCGTCGCCGCGGATCTCGACGCGCCACGTCGACGCGAGCGCGCGCAGCAGCCAGGCCGCGGGTCGCGCCAGCAGCCCACGCATCCAGCGCACCGCGCGCGACTCCGCGCCGATTCGGAGCACGGGGCTGGTCGGGGAAGGGGTCTCGCTCGTGCGGACGACCACGCGGCCAGCGTGCCGGTTTCGGGGCGCGTGGGCAACGCGCGTTCTCTAGACTGATTCGCTTCGAGAGGTCGGAAGGGAACGAGCTCGGCGCCGCTTCGGGCGAGCCGTATCGGCTCACTGCGGGGGATCGACACCATGTCGCGCTGCTTCGTCACCGGCGGCAACGGCTTCATCGGTTCGCGGATCGTGCGCGCGTTGCGCACGCGCGGACACGAGGTGATCGCGGGAGTCGGCGCGAACCTCGACCTGCGCAATCTGGAAGGAGTCGACGTCGAGACGCGTCCGCTCGAGCTCGAGGACGCCGAGAGCGTCCGCCGCGCGCTCGCGGGCGCCGAGTGGCTCGTCCACTCGGCGGCGATCTACAGCTTCTGGGAGCCCCAGGCGGAGCGCCTCTACCGCGTGAACGTCGGCGGCACGCGCAACGTGCTGCGCGCGGCGGAAGAGCAGGGCGTGCGCCGCATGGTCTACACGAGCACGTTCGGCACCTTGACGCCGTCGCTCGAGCTCGCGCGCGAAGCGGCGCATGGCGACGAGACCGAAGAGGGCGTGTTCGACCTGCGCCGTTTCCACGGCCACTACAAGAGCTCGAAGGCGATGGCGGAGATGCTGGTGTGGCGTGCAATGGCGTGCGGGCTGCCCGCCGTGATCGTGCACCCGACGACCGTGCTCGGCCCCGGCGATCAGCGCCCGACACCAACTGGCGGCATGATCGTCCACTTCCTGAACGGCCGCATGAAGGCGTACGCCGAGACGGTGCTGAATCTCGTCGACGTGGACGACGTGGCCGAGGGGCACGCGCTCGCGCTCGAGCGCGGCGCGCGCGGCGCCAGCTACATCCTCGGCGGCGAGAACGTCACGCTCTCCGAGCTGGCGCGCATCCTCTCCGAGCTGACCGGCATTCCCGAGCCGCGCTTCGCGGTGCCGACGCGCCTCCTGCTCGGGCTCGGGCGCATCAACGAGTGGTGGGCCGATCACGTGAGCCATCGCACCCCGCTGATCGACGTCGAGTCGACCTTGCATGCGATCGGCAACCGGCGCGCGAGCTCCGCACGCGCGGAGAAGGATCTCGGCTACCGGCCGAGCGAGGCCCGCACCGCGCTCGCGCGCGCCGCGGCCTGGTTCGTCGCGAATGGCTATGCGTCGCCGCGCTACACGGCGCGGATCCGGGCGCACGGAAAGCTCTGCGAGCCGGCATGAGGATCGCGACCTTCAACGTGAACGGCCTGCGCGCGCGGCAGGACTTCCTGCTCCACTGGCTGCGCGCGCGACGGCCCGACGTGGTGGCGCTCCAGGAGCTGAAGCTCGAGGACGCGCACTTCCCGAGCGAGGCCCTCGAGAAGGAGGGCTACCGAGCCGTCTGTCAGGGTCAGAAGAGCTGGAACGGCGTCGCGATCCTCGCGCGCGAGGAGCCTGTCGTCGTCCGCCGCGGGATCGAGGGTCAGGAGGCGCTCGGCGCGCGCCTGCTGACGGCCGACGTCGCGGGGATCCGCTTCACGAGCGTGTACGTCCCGAACGGGAAGTCGGTCGTGCATCCGGACTTCGAGCTGAAGCTCGCGTGGCTGGCCGCCTTGCCGGGCGCGCTCGGCGCCGACACCGACCGGCCGAGCGTCGTGGCGGGCGACTTCAACGTGTGTCCCGGGCCGCTCGACTCGTGGAACGAGGAGGGCCTTCGCGGCCGCATCTTCCATACCGACATCGAGCGCGCGCGCGTGCGGGCGCTCGTCGACGCGGGCTGGCGCGATCTCTTCCGCGAGCGCCATCCCGAGAAGCGGGCCTTCTCGTGGTGGGACTACCGCGCGGGCTCGTTCCACAAGGGTCAGGGCCTGCGGATCGACCTGATCCTCGGCACGTCGCCCGTCCTCGCGCGCGTGCGCGAGGTCGAAATCGACCGCGACTACCGCAAGAAGAAGGATGGGCTCGCGGCGTCGGATCACGCGCCGGTGTGGGCCGATCTCGAGTAGGGATCCAGAGCGGCACCGCTCCGGCTCCCCACGTCTCGCGGAGAGCCGGAGCCCGTACGACCGCTCGACTAGCGATGGGGCTGATCGGCCGGCTGCTGTTTCTGGTCACCGCGATGCTCGCGCGGCTCCTGGCTGCGATCGTCGCGACCCGGCTCTCGCCGCTCGCCCTGTCGCTCTTCGCGACCTTGTCCCTGTCGCTGGGGATTCTGGTCTCGCCGATCCTTCTCTTGCGGCATGATGACTCCTCGGTATCGGGTTTCGGATGCGCCGGCTCGAGGGAGCCGACCTGGAGGTGTGGTGCAGGACCCATGCCGCTCGTCGACAGAGGTCGAGGGCGGCCCCACCGACCATCCTGATGCGCCAAGACGGCCCACCTCTGCGAGCGGCTGGCATTTCTACGATTTTCTCCGACGCCCGATGCAGAAACGGCTCGAGGATTGACGGCCTCGCCTGAGTCGTGTATCTACACGACATGCCGCGAGCCGCTCCTCCCGAGCGCCGGATGATCGAGACCTGCGCCTGCCATCGCATCCGCATGGCCGCGCGGGCGGTGACGCGGGCCTACGACGAGGCGCTGCGGCCGATCGGACTGCGCGCGACGCAGGCATCCGTGCTCGCCGCCGTCGCGGCCGAGGGCGCGATGTCGATCACGGCGCTCGCGCGCTTCATCGGCATGGATCGCTCGACGCTGACCCGGAACCTCGCGCCCCTCGAGAAGGAGGGCCTGCTGTCACTCGGAAGTGAAGGCTGGCGGCGCAGCCGCACGCTCGCGATCACCGCGAAGGGTCGGTCGCGTCTCGAGAAGGCGATGCCGCTGTGGGAGGAAGCGCAGCGGAGCCTGAAGCGCGAGATCGGCGCCCGCCAGTGGGACGAGGTGCAACAGAGCCTGGACCATCTGATCCGCGGCAGCGCGCCGCCGCGATCCCACGCGTCGGAGGCCTGAAATTTTTTTGCCAGAAGTCGTGTACCTACACGACAAACCAGAAAGGAGAACGAACTTGAAGTACTTCATCGACACCCACGACAAGAGCAAGGGCAGCTTTCCGCAGGAGGCGCTCAGCGAGGAGCAGTTCTTCGCGCAGTTCGACGCGCTCGAGAAGGCGGCGGCGGACTTCGGCGTCTTCGGCCACGCGGCGCACGTGAACCTCGAGCAGGGCAAGGCCTTCTGCCTGATGTCCGGCCCGGACGAGCAGGCGATCTGGAAGGCGCACGCCGCGATCCATCTGCCGTACGACTCCATCACTGAGATCCGGCGCGTGACCGGCGCAGACCTGCGGCCGCGAGTCACGCGGCGCTAGAACGGGGAGTCGTCGCGCAGCTCCTCGCGACAGGCGAGGCTGAAGTCGAAGAGCGGATTGAGCGACTTGTTCTCGAGCAGCTCCTCCACCTCGCGCATCGTCTTGTTGGGAGCCTTGTAGGTCTCGATGATCACGCGCACGACGTGGTCGGCGGCGTCGACAATCTTCGGTGAGGACAGGATCCGCATGCGGCTCACGAGCGCGTAGAGATCGACCAGGTTGGAGACCTCCGTGTCGTCGTGCTCGTACGCGTCCGCGTACCACTTCGACGCCTCTTCGATGAACGCGCGGTAGAGATCCTGCCGCGTGCTCAGGTCGTGCCTGCGCTGCTCCGCACTGAACTGTACGCGCTGCGTGAACCAGGAGGTCGCGATCGAGGTGAGGCCGCCGATCGCGGAGCCGGCCAGCGCCGCGAAGGCCGAGAGGTACGCAGCATCCATGTCTCGCTCCTTCGTCTCTCGTTACGGTCTCGGGGTCGTCTGCGGTCTCGCCGCACTCGCGGGCCGACTCACGGAGTATGGGGTGAGGCGCGCCCAGAGCGCCTCCGCCTGGTCGACGCGCTTCTGCACCGGCGCCGCCTGCATCTGCTTGCGCGCTTCCTCGCGCGCGGACCCGATGTGCTCGTAGATCGAGCGCGTCTCGTCGAGGCCGTGGCCGGCCTCGATCCGTTCGCGCAGACCGTGGGTCTCGTGCTCGAGCCGGCGGAGGTCGTCTTGCAGGCGTAGTCGTGCCTCCGCCTGCATGGACGCGATGTTCGCGGGCGGCTGCTTCTTGAATTCGTCGAGCAATCCGTTCACGGCGCCATCCGGCTCGCGCACGATCTGGGTGACGCCTGCTGGTCCCAGGCCTTCTCCGCCGCGAATGCACGAGGCGACATCGCAGCCCACGCGACGATCACGACCCAGACGAGGTGCGAACGCATCGGAAGCCTCCCTTCCCGGGCCGGTATCGCTTCGCAAGACGGTGTACCCGGTGTACTCCCCGCCGAGCTCCGCGGCCGCCGCCCGCAAGCGCAAGCATACGACGCCGACGAGGTTCGGGTCTCCGCTCCGAGACGACCGCGTCTACGGGGCAGGCCCGCGCCGCAGCACCAGGCGACCGGTCTCGGGGTCCTCCGTGACGAGCGCCACCTCGCGAGCCGCGAGCTCGAGCGGGAGGTCGAGCGCCTGCGGCGGGGCGGCGTCCTCGACCTCCGACGCGAAGCGGACCGACAGCCGATACGTCCCCGGCGCGACGCGAAGCTCGCGCAACACGTACGCGGGTCGGTCGTGGCGCGCGCCCTCGGGCGTGACCCGCGCGTCGATCACCGGCGCGCCATCGAGCGCCGCCTCGAGGTGGAACGGCGCGAGCCGCCGCTCGCAGATGCGTGACTGCCGCATGTGAACCGGAAGCTTTGCCTGCTCTTCGGGGCTCGGCGTGCGGCACTCCTCCAGGGGGTGGCCCCGCGCGCGCCAGGACAGGCGGATCGCGGCGTCGGGCGAGGGCTCGATTTCTACGGGCGCCTGCGATGCGAACGCCAGTGCGCTCGCGAGCGCCGCGCACAACGCGACCGCGGCCACGGCTCGCGCGGGGATCAAGTCCCTCCCTCCGCCGCGCGCTCGCACTCGAGCGCCAGCTCGACGTCGGACTCGGCCCGCGCGCGACCGTGTTCGACGAGATCGGCGCGGAAGCGCTCGAGCGCCTCGCGCACGAGCGCCGCATCTCGCGCCGATACCACGCGTACTCGCCGCCGCTCCACGCGCTCCTGGAGCTCGGCTTCCCGACCCGCGTACAGACGCGCCTCGAGCCAGCGCGGCCCTTCGCGATTGCGGCAGTCGCGCGGCGGGCAGCTCAGCACGAGCACGCCGGGTATGCCGCTCCGGACGAAGAGCTCGACCACGGAGCTGTGCAAGCTACCCGCGCACGTGACGGGGTATACCGTCGCACCGGGCAGGCCGCGCGCCGACAGGCTGTGCGTGCAGGCGACGACGATCACATCGTCCCTCGCATCCGCGCGCTCATGGAGGTACGCGCGCGCCGCGGCGAGCTGATCGCGCCCCGTGCGGTCCGGCGGACCCACGGCCATCGGCGCGCACGAGCCCGCGCAGATGCCGCAGGAGACGCAGCGCGCCGGATCGACGTGTGCCGCCGGTGTGGCGCGTCCTTCGACCGCTCGCATCTCGATCGCATCGAAGGGACAGTCGAGCGCACACTGCTCGCAGCCCGTACAGAGATGTGGATCGACGAACGAGGGCTCGCGCCGCCGCTGCGCGCGCGGTCGCGACCACCACGGCAGTGAGACCAGCGCCAGCGCGAGGCCGGCGAAGCCTGCCCACACCGCGTAGCGATCGAGCGAGCGCGTGGCGGGAAGCCAGAAGGCGTAGAAGAGATCGAGCGGCGCGCGTTCGATCCGCACGAACGGGTCCGCGCGCGGCGTGAGCGGCGCGGGCCACGCGAGCGACAGCGTGACGAGCGCCGCGCACAGCCCCGCGCAGAGCGATCGGGGCGGGAGGAGCTGCGGCCGTGCGAGCCGCGCCACGTGCAGGAGCATCAGCCCCGCCATGCCGATCGGGATCGCGATATGGGCGAAGAGATTCAGGAAGAAGAAGGGGCCCGGCAGCGGGCGCTCGCCGACGAAGGCGCGCGAGAGCGGCTCGCCGAAGATCGGCAGCGCGTCGAGCAGCCGGGCGCCTTCGGACGCGAGGAGCAGCGCCTGTGCGTCCCACACCATCACGTAGCCGGTCCAGCCGCTCGCGAAGAGCAGGAAGAGGAGCAGCAGGCCCGAGAGCCAGGCCTGTGCGCGCGGCCCCCAGCTGCGGTCCTGCACCCACATGCGGAGCGCGTGCACCACGGCCGCGACCACCGCGACATCCGCCGCATAGCGATGCAGCGCGCGCAGCCAGCGACCTGCGAGCGCCTGCTGCTGGAGTCGCGTGACCGACTCGTAGGGCGCGCCGATCCGATAGAAGAGCAGCAGGTAGACGCCGGTGGCGAGCATCAGCAGGAACGCGAGCACGACGATCGCGCCCGAGTGATAGAACGGATTGCCCGCGTCGCCGAGCACGCGGTCGTGGAGTCGATCCCCCGCGCCGAGGACTCGTCCGACGGCCGCGCGCAAACGCGGGAGGCGGGCGTCCGCGGTCGTCGGCGTGGCGCGCTGCAACAGCGTGGGGCTCATGGTCCCATGCGTTCGGCGTGGAGCGCCCCAAGCGAAGCGGCAAGGGCCTCCGGAATCGGATCGAAGCCGAGGTCGTGTCTCACGAATCCCTTTCGCTGCGCGCATTTTCGCCGCGGCACGAGTACCCCCGCGTTGCACGACCCGTTCCGGAACGCACAGGCCCATCCCTTGCAAAAGTGGTCCTGCAGAACTGGCTCGTGCGGGCTTCCCGGCGGCTCGCCGCGGAGGATTCATGAGCGATCTGCCCCCGGATCCGGAACCCGAGCGCGAGCCCGTTCCGCTCGGTCAGCGACTGCTCGATAGCCCCTTCCTTCTGCTGATCGCCTGTCTCGTCGTGTTCTTCGTCTTCTACACCGGCTGGGGTCTGGTCGAGCTCGTGTCGCTCGACCGGGCGCCGCTGCCCTGACGCGAGGCACGCATGTACCACACCGGCATCGAGTCGCCGCGAGGCGTGTGGTGGAAGCCGATCCATGGCAGCGAGAAGGTCTGGGTCGCGATCTCCTTCGCGTGGTGTCTCGTGCTCTTCGCGATGATGCCGCTCTGGCACCTGCGCGGCGGGCAGAATCCGTCGGGCATCCGGCATCGCGTCGACCCGCAGGCCTACGGCGCGCGCGTCACCGAGTTCATCGCGCAGTACAAGGTCGGCGAGGACCACGGGTTCCCGGTGGTCGAACCGCCGCCGGGCAGCGACATCTATCTCCAGGCGCAGATGTGGGCCTGGATGCCCGTGCTGAAGCTCCACGAGGGCGCCGAGTACACGCTGCACCTCTCATCGCTCGACGTGAACCACGGCTTCAGCCTGTTTCCGCTGAACGTCAACTTCCAGGTGGTGCCGGGCTACGACTACGGACTGCGCGTACGTCCGGATACGTCGGGCGAGTTCTCGATCCTCTGCAACGAGTTCTGCGGCGTCGGCCATCACCTGATGACCGGCAAGCTGATCGTCGTGCCGAAGGCGGCCGACGTCGCGGAGGCCGCGCGATGAGCGCCGCCGCCGCGCGCTCCAGCCCGGAGGGCGTCGCGTTCCGGCGCTGTCCGACCACGGGACTCGCCGTGCACCCGCAGGCCGATGCCCTGATCAAAGCGAACGCGGTGGCCGCGACGGTCGCCTTGTTGATCGGAGGCGTCGCCGCGCTGCTCGTGCTGCTGACTCGCTGGCAGGCGGTGCACCTGCTCGATGCCGTGTGGTTCTACCGGATCCTGACCGTGCACGGCATGAACATGCTGATCTTCTTCATCCTGTTCTTCGAGATGGCCGTGCTCTACTTCGCGTCGGCGGCGCTGCTCTCGGCGCGCCTGCCCGCGCCATCGCTCGGCTGGATCGCCTTCGCCCTGATGACGGGCGGCGCGCTCCTGGTCGAGTGGATGATGTGGAGCGGCCAGGCGGACGTGCTCTTCACGTCCTACGTGCCGCTGCGCGCGGAGCCTCCGTTCTACCTCGGCGTGATCCTCTTCGCAGTCGGAGCGCTGCTCGTGGTTGGACACTTCTTCGCGATACTAGTAGTCGCGAAGCGCGAGAAGGCGTACGAGGGCTCGCTGCCCCTGGTGACCTTCGGCGCGCTGACCGCGGCGATCATCGCCGCGGCCACCTTGCTCCACGGCGCGCTCGTCTACATCCCGACCTTCCTCTGGTCGCTCGGCATGATCCAGATCGATCCCGACTTCTATCGCCTGATCTGGTGGGGGCTCGGCCACGCCTCGCAGCAGATCAACGTCGCCGCGATGGTGTCGATCTGGTACCTGCTCGGCGCGCTGACCGTCGGCGCAGTGGTGTTGAACGAGAAGGTGAGCCGCATCGCCTTCGCGCTCTACATCCTCTTCATCTCGATGGCGTCGGCGCACCACCTGCTGGTCGACCCGGGCTTCGGTCCGGCGTGGAAGGTCTGGAACACCTCGTACTTCATGTACATGGCGGTGCTGGCCAGCATGATCCACGGCTTCACCGTCCCGGCCGGCATCGAGCTCGGCATGCGCCTGCGCGGCGAGACGCGCGGCATCTTCGGATGGCTCGCGCGGGCGCCCTGGGGCGACCCCGGCTTCTCGTCGCTGGTGCTCTCGCTCGTCGTCTTCGGCTTCGTCGGCGGGATCACCGGCGTCACCTTCGGCACCGAGCAGATCAACATCATCGCCCATAACACGCTCCGCATTCCGGGACACTTTCACGCGACAGTGGTGTCGGGTACGGCGATGGCCTTCATGGGCATCACCTACTACCTGGTCCCGCTGATCTTCCGCCGCGAGCTCGTCTTCTTCCGGCTGGCGCGCATCCAGCCCTGGCTCTTCGGCCTCGGCATGCTGGTGTTCTCGATCTCGATGACCTTCGCGGGCAGCTTCGGCGTGCCTCGACGCCACTGGGACATCACCTTCTCGCAGGCTCCCTTCGGCGTGGAGTTCTCGCCGGCCGTCGACCTCGTGATGGCGGTGATGGCGCTCGGCGGCCTGGTCGCGATCACGGGCGGCGCGATCTACATCCTGGTGACGGTCGGCTCGGTCTTCTTCGGACGCCGGCTCGGCGCCGAGGAGTCCGGACGCGCCGCCGTGGGAAAGGGGCTTCCGCGGGGCATCGTCTCGCCGCCGCGCCCGCTGACACCGGCAGACGACGGCAACGTCGTTGCGATCGGCGCGCTCGGGATCGTGCCGGGCACCTTGGTGCTGGTCGGCATCTTCCTCGCGGCCTTCGTCACGTACTACTTCGTCAACTGGAAGCTCCTGTCCGTCGTGTGGAAGATCGGATGAGCGCGGAGGCGTGGCCCGGAGCGAGTCGCCGGGAGGCGCGCAGCGCGCTCGTGGCGCTCGCGTTCGTGCTCGTCGTCACGGCCGTCTGGTGGGGGCTCGCCCTCTGGCCGACACGCGGCGCGCCGCCTGCCTGGCTCACCCGCGCGCGCTGGGTCTGCTTCAACGTGGGCCCCTCCGGCCTGCCCGATGCCGCGGGCTGGCTGCTCCTGGTGGGGCAGCCGGCCGGCCTCGTTCTCGTGCTCGTGACCGTCTGGGGGGGTGCGCTGCGCGAGGGCTTCCGCGGGCTTCGCGCCTCGCGCTCCGGTCGCGCGCTGGTTGCGGTGAGCGTTCTCGGCATCGCGCTCGGGCTCGGCGCCGCCGCGTTCCGCGTCGTCGGCCCGGAGGCCGGCGCCGCGCGGGACGTCGCGCAGGCTGCGCGCGAGCCGCTGCCGGACACCTACCCGCGGCTCGATCGCGTGGCGCCGGAGCTCGGGCTCGTGGACCAGCGCGGAGAGCGCCTCGATCTCGCGCGCCTGCGCGGGCGTCCCGCCCTCGTCACCTTCGCCTTCGGCCACTGCGAGACGGTCTGCCCGCTGCTCGTGCGAGACGTGGTCGGCGCGCAACGCCGCCTGCAGGAGAGCGGCTCGGACGCCGCGCGGGTGCCGCGGATCGCCGTGGTGACGCTCGATCCCTGGCGCGACACGCCGTCGCGTCTGCCGGCGCTGGCCCGGAGCTGGGGCCTCGATGCCGAGGCGGAGGCCTTCGTGCTCTCGGGGCCCGAGTCGGACGTGAACGCGCTGCTCGACCGCTGGAACGTCCCGCGCGGCCGCAACGAGACCACAGGGCAGATCGATCACCCTGCGCTCGTCTACGTGCTCGACGCGAACGGCCGCATCGCCTACGCGTCGACCGGCGATGCGGCCGCGCTCGCGGAGCTCGTGGGGCGGCTTTAGAGCCCATCTCAAAAATCCTCCCGTCGCCGCGCTCGCGTCTTCGTCCCGATCCCGGCGTTGCGAAATCTCGCCGTATCGCCCGATATGGCTCCGATTTCGCGCCTTGGCCTCGGGCCGAATCCGCGTGCGGGGCTCGGTCCGGATTTCTGAGATGGGCTCTAGCGACGCTACGCCTCCGCACCGGGAAGAGCGCCGTAGAGCAGCCGGATGAAGAAGAACGCCGTGGCCAGGAAGTGGAAGAAGAGGGCGGCGAAGTAGACGCCCGACTCGATCCCGGGAAACGCGCCGAACGCATCGAGGGAGAGCGTGATCGACATTCCCAGGCACAGCACCAGCAACGCTGCCGTGACACCACCCGCGATCAGCACGCGGCCCATGATCCGCCGGTTGCGCCGCAGGCTGTGCCCGAAGAATGCGAGCGCCGCGAGCGAGTAGGCCGCACTCGCCAGCCGCCACGAGGCCGCGTCGGGCAGGCGAAGCTTCACCGGGACGAAGGGCAGCAGCGAGAAGGCCGCCAGCGCGAGGCTCAGCTCGATCATGCTGCGGAAGCGGATCTCGTTGAGCCCCGCGTCGGCGCGCGGGCCGGGTCGCCGGAGCAAGGTGACGAGCCCGGCGAACCCGGCCAGCGCCATCCCGATCTGCGCGCTGGTGAGCATCAGATCGGCTTGCTCCACCGCCCGGCCCTCCCGCCGGGCTAGATATCGCGCGCGCGCGGGAGCGGCCATGCGAGGCTCGAGTCGCGGGCGTTGCGCCGGCGCCAGCGCGCGAGCAGCGCGTCGAGCGACCAGGGTCCCGGACCCGCGGCGAGCAGGTAGATGCAGGTCATGACCTGCGCGTACTCCGAGCGGATCTCGTGAAGCACGGCCCAGCCGCCCGCGACCGGCGGCGACGGAGGCGCGGGCAGCGGCGAGGTGCCGAGATAGAGCGAGATCTTGGTGGAGAGCATCGCCACGATCATCTCGATGATGAACGGCACGCACACGAGTCGCGTGGCGAGACCGCTGATCAGCAGCAGCCCGCCGCCGATCTCGAGCACTGCGATCGCCGGCGCGAGCAGCTCGGGCATCGGCAGACCGAGCTTCGTGAAGCGCCCGACGCCCTGATTGGCGTAGGCGAACTTCAGCAGGCCCTCCCAGAAGAACACGCCGCCGGCCATGCATCGCAGCGCGATCGTGGCCCGCGGACCCGACGTCGGCGGATCGACGAAGAATCGAACGAGTCTCCCGAGCGTCATGGATCACTCCTCCTTCGGACCGCACCCTCGTCCGTCGTCGGTACAACGCCGGGATTCGGCGAAAGGTTCCCACGACGTTCCCGGGAACCTTCGAGCGCCGCGGGGCGTTGGACACGCGCAGGGACGAGGCGTAGGGTCGTCGAGTGGCGAGCGCCGGAGCCGAGGAGGTCGTGCGGCAGGCGCTCGCGCACGCGGACGGGCTCTACAACTTCGCGCGCTGGCTGTGCCGCGATCCGTTGGAGGCCGAGGACCTGGTGCAGGAGACCTACGCGCGCGCGCTCGGCGCCGCGCATCGGTTCGAAGCTGGAAGCAATCTCAGGGCGTGGCTCTTCCGGATCCTTCGCAACGCCTTCCTCGATCGCCGGCGGCGATCGCAGGGCGGAGCGAATCCCGGCTCGCAGGGCGAGTCCGTCACGGATGCCGAGCTCGCGGACACCGCGACGAGCGAGCTCGAGCAGGCTCAGATCCGCGCCCTCGTCGCCGACGACGTGGCGGCCGCCGTGCGTGCGCTCCCGGAAGCCTTTCGCTCGGTGATCCTGCTCGACCTCGAGGGCATGACGGAAGCCGAGGTCGCGAGCGTGCTCGGCTGCGCGACGGGAACGGTGAAGTCACGGCTCTCGCGCGCGCGAACGCTGCTGCGGGCGCGGCTCGCCGCCTATCGCCCCGATTCCGGGGCATGCTAGAGAGCTAGGCATGGACTGCGGGAGAGCGAGAGAGCTGAATCTCGACGGGCTGCGCGGTCGGCTCTCCGCTGCGACGAAGGCCGAGCTGCAGGAGCACCTCGCCACCTGCGCGCGCTGCCGCGCTCACGCCGAGGCGGAGCGCGTGCTGGGCGAGGTGCTCGACAGCCTGCCGCAGCACGCAGCGCCGCTCTTGCTGAAGCGGCGTCTGGCCGAGAGCTGGCCGGTGCTCACGACCGGGACGGCGCGCCCGCGTCGGATCTGGGCGCCGCGCTGGGCGGCCACGATCGCGACCGCCGCGGCAGCGCTCGCGATCGTCGTCGCGGGCTCGACCTCGCTCTTCGTCGAGCAGCGCGCCGCGCTGCGGCAGCTCGAGAGCGAGAGTGTCAACGATCATCTGCGCGTGCTCGAGGGGGCGCCGCTCGCTCGCGTGACGGGCGGTCTCCACGAGGTGAAGCCGTGGTTCGGCGGAAAGCTCGACTTCGCGCCGGACGTGCGCTTCGCCGGGAGCGACGACTTCCCGCTCGAGGGCGGCGCCGTCGAGCCCTTCCTCGACCGACGCGCAGCGGTGTTGGTGTACAAGCGGCGCCTGCACACCGCCTCCCTCTTCGTCTTGCCGAGGGAGGGGCTCGCCTTCCCGCCGGACCTTCGGACGCAGACCGTTCGCGGCTTCCACGTCGCGCTGTGGCAGGACGAAGAGCAGGGCTACGCGCTCGTCTCCGACCTCGATCTGAAGGAGCTGCTCGAGCTCCAGGCGCAGATCGCGGCGCGCTGAGTTCGCGGCGAGCGGGATCGAGCGCGATGCTCAGCCGCGGACCGCGTCCGCGCCTCGTCCGTTCTCGAGCCACGCCGCGGCGTCTGCCGGCAGGACCTGCGCGACCCGCTTCTCGTATGCCTCGAGCTCCGCGGCGTCGAGCACGTCGCGCCAGCGCCCGCTCGTTCCCTTGAAGAGGAAGCTCTTCGCGCCGCCTTCGAAGACCGCGAAGGTGCCGATCTCGTCGGGGCGCGCTCGCATCGCGTCGAACGTGCAGCGCTCGACGACGGCGGGCCAACGCGACTCGGGCACGTCGAGCTCGAGGAAGGCGGCGATCCGGCGCATCTCACCGGCGAGTTCGCGCTTCAGATCGCTGAAGTGCACGAACAGAAGATTGGAGCGCTTGCGCAGCTCCCAGAACGTCGCGACGTGGTGGAGCAGCGACGCGTCCTGGAGCCAGCGTTGGAAGAAGGCGTGGTAGTCGCCGTTCCAGCCCGGCATCGGCGGCACGCCGTCGGCTGCGGCCCGCTCGTTCAAGGTCGCGCGGACATCGTTCTTGAAGACCTCGTAGTGATGGCAGAGCGACATGAAGGCGTCGCGGCCATCGCGCGCCACGAAGAGGTAGCGAGCATCGTCGAAGATCGGGATGCCGTCGGCCGGGGTGTGCGTCTTGATGGAGCGGCGGTGGGTCTGCGCGTCCAGCCGAGCCAGGATCTCGTCGAGCGGGTAGAACTGGGCGTCGAGCCACGGGGCCACGGTCATGACGGGCCCGGGAGCCGGGCCTTCGGGCCAGAGCAGGCTCGCGACGATGGTCTGTGTCCAGGTCGTGCCGCACTTGGGGGGCGTGCACACGAAGATGTCGCCCGGGCGATGGCTGAAGCGCTCCCAGCGGCGGTTGTCGGCGACGGCGGTGCGGTATTCGCGAAGCGACATCGTCGGCCCCTCTCATTCCTCGTGGAATCGGCCCGCGAACGCACGCAGCGGCAGGTCCGCGCTCGTGAGCAGCCCCGGCTTCGCTTCGCACACGGCGCGCATCGCATTCAACGCCGGCATGCCCGTGATCGTCATGCCGAGCGACGCGAAGTAGTCGGCGTTCATCAAGGTGTGCGGCGTCCCGGTGGCGGGCAGGATCATGTGCCGATTGATGATCATCGGGTCTCCGAGGATCGTCGTGATGTAGCAGCCGCGGATCTTCCAGCGCGGCTCGGTCTTCGGCGTCATCTGCCACTCGAGATGCGTCTCGATCTTCGCCTCTCCGCGCACGATGCCCTTGAACTTCGCGAGGCTACCTCCGACCGATCCCTTCGGGAGCTTCCACCAGCCGAGGTTGACGTCCTCGCTGCAGGCGCCGAGCTCGCACTCGAAGGCGATGTTCTCGATCTCGACGTCGAGGCAGTCGGCCATCATGTAGATGGCGTCGGCGAAGACGGTGCAGCCCTTCTCGAGCATTCCCGGCACGGCCGGATCGTCGACTGGCCGCCCGTAGCCGACATTCTTCCACGTATCCACCGAGTGGTGGCAGGAGACGTCGACCGTCTCGAGCACGGTCACGTGATCGACGCGGCCCATCCCGGCGGTCGCGACCACGCTGAGGATCTGCGCGAGGCCGGGGTTCATGCCGGTCCCGTAGAAGCTCGTGCCGCCGCGCTGGCACGCGGCCTCGATCAGCTCGGTCGGCTTCCGGCCCGACGGGTGGGGGTGGTTGCGATTGCGGTGGTGGCCGGTGATCCAGTCGGACGTCGTCACGACGTTGATTCCGCTCTCGAGCAAGCTGCAGAAGAGGTCGATGTCCGGCCACACGCCGTTGAAATTCACGACGTCGGGCTTCGCAGCGAGCACGTCGGCGACCCGGTTCGTCGCCTTCACGCCGATCGGGCCGATGCCCGCGATCTCGCCGGCGTCGCGGCCGATCTTCGCGGGCGTGTAGCAGTAGAGCCCGACGAGCTCGAGGTCGGGGTGCTGCACGAGACGCTTCACCATCTCGGTCCCGACGTTGCCGGTGGCGAACTGGAAGACGCGGAGGGGCTTCTTCGGCAAGAGAATTCCTTTTCGAGTCGAGGTCACGCTATGCGAAGGCGCCGCGAACGGCCGCGAAGTCGAGATATTCGAACAGGCGCTCGATCCTCCCTCGCGAGACGTAGACGACGAGGCAGACGGGCGCGGCGACGAGCTCGCCGGACGCGAGCTTCCCGTGCAGCACGTGCCGCTGCACGAAGCCGCCTTCGAAGAAGTCGCGCGCGAGCACCTCGTAGCGGAGGTCGGAGACGCGTCCGGTGAAGAAGCGCAGCAGCTCGAGGTTCTCGGCGCGCGTCTGCGTCCTGCCGGTGACGTTGTGCCAGACCTGCACGTCGGGGGCGTAGAGCTCGCGAACCGCATCGAGGTCGCGGCGCTCGATCGCGGCAAAGAAGGCCGATGCGAGCTGCGCGGTCTGGTCGCGCACGGGAGGTCCTCGTTCCCATTCTAACCATGGGGACGCAGGGGCATCGTAGGATGTGCGCTCCGACCGTTTCGAGCGATGCGCGAGGTGACCGCATGTTCCGACCGCGACTGCAATCGACCCTGCTCCCGGCGCTGACGCTCCTCGCGTGCGCCACCGCGGCGGGTCCCCCTCGCCGCTACGACACGATCCACGCCTCGGGAGAGTCCGCTTCGAGATCTACCAGGCTGCGAGCTGCGAGGTCGTCGGTCCTTCTCCGATCGGCAGCTGCTCGCGCGGGCGGTATTCGGGAGACCTGGAGGGCACCGGCTACTACGCGACCCAGAAGTGGGAGCCGCTGACACCCGAGGGCATGGTGTACGTCAGCGAGAACGAGGTCCTCCGCCTCGCGGCCGGCGATCTCCACGGACGCGTCAACGCGGTCTTCCACAACCAATCCAGGGATCGCGAGGTGGCCAGCCTGCACACGATCATCGGCGGCACCGGACGCTATGCCGGTGCATCCGGCTACATCCGCCTGTGGCGCGTCGGGGGAGAGCTCTTCGAGTACGAGGCGGTGATCCACCTCGCCGACACGATCGCCGAGACTCCCTAGGCGAGGGTCGTGCGCACACGGCGATCGGGCTCGACGCATCGAATTCCGCCGGGTGACGATGCGTCAGACGGGCGTGTCAGGCGGGCGGTTTCGATTGGAGATCACCGGGAACCGAGAAGTCGTCGGGCCACTGTGTCTCCGGCGAACACCATGCTCCCTTCAAGCATGCTCGACGCAGTCTGGCACCTCGGAGGTTCGCGCCGCAGAGGGAAGTGTCTCGAAGGTTCGCAGCAGAGAGGTCCGCGTTCTCGAGCGCGGCGTTGGAGAGGTTCGCCTGCAGGAAGTTGCAGCGTCTCAGATTGGCGCCTCGGAGGTTTGCGCCACGGAGGTCGGCCCGCGCGAAGTTCGATGCGCGGAGATCCTGCTGAGAGAAGACGGCGTTGCGCAGATCTCGATCGGCAAAGTCGCGACGTGGGTCCCGGACGGCCTTGCGAATCCTCTCGAAGAGCGCGCGAAGGCTCAGCGGCACCGATCGAGCCTGAGGATCTGCATGCGAGCACTCCAGCGGTTTCTCAGACAGGCTGGTTCGGCACGCCCTCGAACAATGGCTCGGTCGGCCCGATGGTCTGCATGTGCAACACCTTGGTGGCGAGATGCGGCGCGAAGACCGAGAGGTAGACCACATGGCCGACGACGATCGCCGCTCCGATCGAGAGGAACCAGGAGCCGAGACGGCTCTTCGACTTCGAATTCGCCCAGACCTCGAGGACCGTGCGCCCCTGTGAATCGGTTCGTCCGAGGATGTACGTGAAGACCATCATCTGCACGCCCATCGCGAGCGAGTCGTAGAGCGGATACTGATGCTTCGTGCCGGGCCAGAGAGCGAGCCCTTCGATCACGCGGCCGTAGTAGAACACGCCGAGCCGAGCCCCGACGATGCCATTGAACGTGAACGCCCATACGAAGCCGACGACGAGGCCTGTAATCAGCAGCGTGATCGGTGCTCGCCAGTCGAACTTCGAGCTCAACCAGCGCCCGAGAGCCGCACCGATCACGGCAGGAGTGGCGAAATAGCTGATGTAGCCGGGCGGAACCGACGCGGGCAGACCACCCCATGTCATGTTAAGCGGCCACCAGGACGGCATCCGCGGAATCGCGGGTGGGAACTGCGCATACACCGCCCAGTCATAGGGGGCCTCGATCCAGGAGAACGAAATCGCGGAGATGCACACGAGCAGGAGTGGATGCGGGCGACCCCTGCGAAAACTCAAGAAGAGCGCAATGGCCAGAAAAGCGGTCCCGCCAAAGTACGCGAAGCCGATCCCCGCCCTCATGACCGGGGTCAGCTCAGACACGGTCAGGCCTCGAGCTCCTGGAAGGGCCGCGTGCCTCCGGGTCGTATCGCAGCACCAATGCGAAGATGAGGACGATCAGTCCGACGAGCGTGCCGAGCATGATCACTGCGCCCACGTCATACGCTCCAAAGTTGATCGCGAGGCAGCCAAGCCACCTCGCCAGCCTCTGTCAGCCTATCGGGAAGGCGCGGGGCCGGTCAGCTGGAAACGCTTGTCGGCGGGCCGAAGCAGCAGATCCCCCGCTGTCCTCGAGGACTCTGGCATCTGCTGCTCGTGGAGGCGTTAGCTGCGCCTGCTGCGCTTCGTGGCAAGGCCCGCGAGGCCGCCGCCCAGGAGCAGGATCGTGCTCGGCTCGGGGACCACGGTTGCCGCGAAGCCCTGAAGCGTTTGACCACCGCCATCGATCACACCGATGGAGCCGGGATGGAACGCGGTCGCGTTCGTCCGGATGATCATCTCGAACGACGTATCCGTGATGCTGGCATCTGGAACGAGACCGGGAACGAAGTTGAACCCGATGACATCCCCAGCGCCTGCGCTCCGGGAAATGGTTGCCGGCTGGGCGGTACCCGACGTGATGAATGGAGCGAGCGGGACATTGATTCCGACGTCGGTCCCGACTATGGCGAAGCTGGAGCCGGTGACGCGTGTGAGATCGCCCGTGGCGACGTGGGCCTGAAAGACGAACGACAGAAAGCCCGAACCGAATGGATTGCTGGTGTCTGCGTAGACGATCTCGCGGATCGTTCCGGAGGAGACCGGGGAGCCAAAGCTGAAGGAGATCAGACCGGTATCCGCCAGGATCGACCCCGTCGGGTTGGGGACCACCGCAGCCGCAACGGTTCCGCCCGGCGCGATCGGACTGGCTTGCGCCGGCGCGATGGCAACCGCCATGCAGACGGCAACGATCGACCCGATCATCAAGGTGCGCATTGCTTTTCTCCGGCTGGGCGAAACCAGGGGGTCCGCTCCACGGCCTTTCCCAAGAGCTACGTGGACGGCTGAGGCTGTTTGTGTCAGACCAGCGCCCTCACGCCGCCCGCCGAGCACGCAGCCGCGCCGCCTCGCGGGCCTCGGTGCCCTTCGAGATGCCGAGGAGTGTGGCGATTTGGCGCTGCGGTGTACCGCTCTCGACGAACTGGCAGAGGCAACCAGGCCCGCCGCGTCGGGCATCTCCCGGCCGAAGCACGCGACGAGGGCTCGACCCGAGCTGGCGAGGGGCCGTCCAGGGCTCAGTGTGGTGAGGCGGGATTCTTGAATGTGCCGAAGATCGGGATTCCCGAGATGCACTCGGCGCCGCCGTCTACAAGAGACGGATACGGCGCGCCTTCGGTCAACGCGCGCAGCACGCTCTCAGCGAGTTGTGGATCCGAGTCATCCACGACCGCAGTCCGAATCACATTCCCGCGAGCATCGAGAACAAAGCTCAGAACGACGCGCTGATCCGCCGCAATACCCAGAGGAAGCTGCCAGCGGTTCATTACCTGGTCGCGCAAGCTCTCCATGTAAGCCCTCACCTGAGGGCTCTCGAGGCAGGCGCGAGTCTGGGGCGAGAGGAGTTCTGCGCCTCGCAGCT
>Ga0335082_10000498_pt1 | contig 40711 bp, 51 predicted proteins | sample Lox_Sample_41_FD_206718 | JGI IMG/M metagenome (GOLD analysis project Ga0335082, IMG submission 206718) | Soil microbial communities from Loxahatchee National Wildlife Refuge, Florida, United States - Lox_Sample_4.1 | ecosystem: Environmental > Terrestrial > Soil > Wetlands | place: USA...
TGCCAGGTCCACTGCGATCGTCGTAGCATGCATCTCGGACTCCTCCTCTCCGAGTCACTTCGGAGCGTAAGGCGACTCTGGCACGTCGATGACTAACGAGTCGCGGGAGGAGTCCATCCCATCACTGCACTTGACGGCCGCGGGCTACCGCAGCTCAACCGCTTCAGTCATCGCGATTCGTGGTAGCCTGCCCGCGCGGCCGCAAGTGAGCGGCCATCCGTTAGACGGCCCGGTAGACACCTCGCGATACTTTATCGGCCTCAAGGCAGGATCTTCGATGCCGCACCAACAGGATGCCCTACTAAAGTACGCTGCTCACGCGGCGGATTACGATCGCACGGAAACGGACCGCGTGGCACCGATGCGGCGCGCAGCGATCGCGAGGCTCGGTCTCAAGCCTGGCCAGGTGGTTCTCGACGTCGGCTGTGGTACGGGCCTCAGCTTCCCGCTGCTCGAGGAGTCTGTGGGACCCGCAGGACGCATCGTGGGCATCGATCAGAGCCGCGACATGCTGTCGCGAGCGAAGGCTCGCGTCGCCGACCGCGGCTGGCAAAACGTCACGCTCGTCGAGGCTCCGGTTGCAGCGGCTGAGATTCTTATCCAGGCCGACGCGGCACTCTTCCACTTCACGCACGACATCATGCGCACGCCGCGCGCAGTCGCGAATGTGGTGAAGCATCTGAAGCCGGGTGGCCATGTCGTGGCGATCGGGATCAAATGGGCGCCCTGGTCGCGCGTTCGTGCGAACCTGCGAACGTGGCGGCTTGCTCGAGCGTACACGACGACGTTCGAAGGGTTGCGGGCTCCCTGGAGTCACCTCGCCGACCTTATCCCTGACTTACATGCCGAGCCCCTCGCAGATGGTTGTGTATACCTTGCTAGCGGCACAAAGAAAGCGTGAGCGTTATGGGCCGTCTAACCAAAGGTTGCAGCGGACCGGCGCACACACCGCTCGTCATGGCCGGGCGTCGGTGGGCGCCGGCCGCTGAACCGTAGGTCGTTAGCCAGCGGGCATCGAAGAGATTTCCCCAAGAGGAAAATCTCTTTCCGAGACGGCGGCTCTCGTCTCAGTCCCCTCGGTTCGCGCGCCCGCTCCGCCCTGGCTTTGAGGTCTGCAGGGTGTTGGCAGCCCGCAGCACCCTTCGAGCTCCGCTTCGCGCGGAGGCCGGGCGGGCCGGGGCTTGCGGGCCGGCGGCCTGGCTCGCTCAGTCCGTTCGGTGCCGCGGGCTTGTGTGCTTCTCGCGCTGTTCGAAGCGTCGCCGGCCAGAGCCGAGAGCTTCAGCTGGCTAACAAGGAATCATTAGAAGGCCACGTCCACGGGTGAGACGCGGTCCCTGGGTGGACGGCGTCACGAGGTGGTGGCGGTCTCCTCCGTCGGGACATGCTTCGGGTTGAACACGACCTGGGCATGCGCCCCAACGAAGGAGAGCCGCGATGGAACGCTATCTCGGAGCCGATGTGCACGCAGCGAGCGTGACGTTCAGCGTGCTGGATGCGTCGGGCAAGCAGATCCGGCGCGACGTGGTGGAGACGAACGGGAAGGCTTTGGTGGGTTCCCTGCAGCAGCTCGCAGGCAATCTGCACCTGTGCCTGGAGGAAGGCGAGTGGAGCCAGTGGCTCTACGAGATCCTGTCTCCGCACGTTGCGGAGCTGGTGGTGTATCGGGGCGAGTGGAAGCCCGGGCTGAAAAGCGACGCGATCGATGCGCACGGCCTGGCGGAGAAGCTGCGTACGGGTCGGATCGATCGACCGGTGTTCAAGGACGCGAGCCTGTTCACGGCGCTGCGCGACCGAGCTCGGACCTACGCGATGCTGACGCGCGACGCAGCGCGTGTGAAGAGCCGCTTGAAGAGCTTCTTCCGTGCGCGAGGTCTACCGTGCACGGGCGAGGCGCTGTTCAAACCGGCCGAGCGTGTGCACAGAGCCCAGGCGCTACCGGTCGCGACGCGCGAGGCGGTCGACCTGGTCGGCCGCGAGCTCGAGCAGCTCCTCGCGCTCAAGGCCGAGGCCGAAGCCTCGATGCTGTGCGAATCCCATCGGCATCGCATCGCGCGAGGGCTCGAGACTGCGCCAGGGCTCGGGCCGGTGCGCGTCGCACAGCTGCTGCCGATCGTCGTCACACCGCATCGCTTCCGCACCAAGCGGCAGTTCTGGAGCTACTGCGGCTTCGCCGTGGTCACGCGCTCGTCGAGCGACTGGGTGCTGGAGCAAGGCCGCTGGGTGAAGACCCGCGTCGCACAGACGCGCGGCCTGAACTTCAACCACAACCGCATGCTGAAGGCGATCTTCAAGGGCGCCGCGACAACCGTCATCGCCCATTGCGGACCGAATCCGCTGCGCCAGAGCTACGACCGACAGCTCGAGAACGGCACGCGGCCGAACCTGGCCAAGCTCACGGTGGCGCGCCAGATCGCCGCGATCGTGCTGGCCATGTGGAAGCGACAGGAGGCATACGACCCCGGGAGAGGTTGCGAGCTCGCCAGACGCTGAGCGCGCCGCACACGGCGGAGCGTCATCGGCTACGCGGACTCGGATCTCCGGGGCAAAGGGTCGAGGGGAAGCATCCGTGCAAACGTGTGGTCGCCGCTGCGGTGGTAGGCCCGATAACAAGGATATGCCCCCTCGCAGGACCGAATGGAGCGATGGCCTTCGAGGCCCAGATGGAAGCATGGTTCACAGCCCGCACGCTTCACGGCCCGAGGAGAACGCAGAGAAAGACGCCCGATGCACTCCGAGCGTGTCGGCCACTCACATAACAACCATGACGTTCGCCGCAGCGCGCTCGAACGACGGACAACTACGCTCTTGACATCGCCTTCTATGGAAGCCGCTGAAGCTGCCGGCCGCGGGCTTCTGGTAGTTCAGCCGTCTCCGCCCTGGCGAACCGTGGTAGCCTGCACGCGCGGCCGCAAGTGAGCGGGCATCCGTTAGGCCGCCCCATCGATGAAACCCTCATCATGTAACTGAGAGATGAAACGACGTATGAAGCTACATCCGCGACGACTGCTCGACGTCACATTGGCTGCGGCAATCGCGATCACTGCAGCTACAAGTGACGCGCAAACGCCCAGTGGTGTGTCCGCCGCTCCGCCCAAATACGCGCCTGACGTGCCCGCAAAGATCACGACACCCGACACGGTCGAGACTCGGGTCGGTACGCTGCGCTTCAAAGATGGCGCGCCCGATCCGGCGACGGTCCAGCTGGCCTACGACCAGATCGACTTCACGCGCGGCGTCGACGCCTTCGTCAAGGGCATGTCGGCCACGTCGGTGTATGCGGTGTGTCGCGGCCTCGAGGAAGCGGGTGTCAAGCCCAACGGCGGCATCGGCATCACCGAGCAGCTGATGGACGCTCGCACGCTCTTCCTCACGCCCAACACCACCACCGTCTATGTGCTGATGTGCGTCAATCTGAAGGACGGGCCGATGGTCGTGCGGGTGCCGCCGCGGGCGCTCGGCCCCGCCGACGACGCCGACTTCCGCTGGGTCACCGACGTGGGACTGACGGGGCCCGACAAGGGCGCGGGCGGGGACTATCTCTTCGCGCCCCCCGGATACCAGGGCACCGTGCCCGCGACGGGCTTCAACGTCTCCAAGCCGCGCACCAACCGACTGCTGATCTTCTATCGTGTGTTCGTCGAGAATGGCGATGTCGCCGCGGCGACCGCCAGTGTCAAGGCGAAGGCCGCGGTGTTCCCGCTGTCGCAGGCTGCCAACCCCCCGGCGACGAGTTTCGTCAACCTGTCGGGCGTGACGTTCAACACCATCAGCGCCAACGACTTCAGCTTCTACGAGGAGCTGAATGCCGTGGTGCAGAACGAGCCCGCCGACTGGGTGGACCCGGACCTCGTGGGCCTGTACGCGGCCATCGGCATCCGCAAGGGGCAGCCTTTCGCGCCGGACGCACGGCTGAGGAAGACGCTGACGGAAGCGGTTGCAGTGGGCAATGCCTACGCCCGCTCGAACGTGTTTGCGTCACGCGATCCCAGTACGGTGATCTTCAAGGGCCGGCAATGGCTGACGCCGTTCGTGGGAGGCAGCTACCAGTTCCTCTCGGGCGCGGAGCGGCTGCTCGACGCCGAGGCGATGTTCTTCTACTACGCCACGGGCATCACGCCCGCGATGAGCGAATCCAAGCCGGGCACCGGTTCCGCCTATGCGCTGGCCTTTCGCGATGCGAAGGGCAACTACCTCGACGGCGGACGCACCTACAAGGTGACCTTGCCCGGGCCGATTCCCGCGAAGGACTTCTGGGCCTTCACCGTCTACGACAACCAGACGCGCTCGCTGCTCCCGACCGATCAGAAGTCGGCGGGATTGGACAGCAACATTCCCGGACCGAAGAAGAACGCGGACGGCGGCGCGACCATCTGGTTCGGGCCGAAGGCGCCGGCCGGCAACGAGGCGAACTGGGTGCAGACCATGCCGGGCAAGGGCTTCAACGTCATCCTGCGGCTCTATGGCCCGCTGGAGCCCTACTTCAACCAGACTTGGCAGCCGGGCGACCTCGAATTGCAGATGTGACGTAGCGCGCTGTTCACTCGCTGACCCGGCGAGCTTGAGCGGCCCAACAACGCGGGCCGTTGGGCGGCGGGTGGAGTTGCCTGAGTTTCGTGGACACCTTCAGACTTTGGAGCGAAGGAGTTCACGATGCCGAGGAGTCATGCTCCCTACCCGCCGGAGCTGCGGCGTAGGTTGGTGGAGATGGTGCGAGCCGGGCGCAGCCCGGCGGAGCTGGCGGAGCAGTTCGAGCCGTCCGAGCAGTGCATCCGCAACTGGGTGAAGCAGGCCGATCGCGACAGCGGGAAGCGTCCGGACGGCCTGACGACGGCGGAGAAGGACGAGCTCGCGAGGCTGCGGCGGGAGAATCGTACGCTCCGTGAGGAGCGGGCGATCCTGGCAAAAGCCGCGGCCTGGTTCGCGCGGGAGACCGGAAAGATCCCGTCCGGATCTACGAATTCGTGAGCGCCCACCAGGCCCAACACCCGGTGGCCACGATGTGCCGCGTGCTCGAGGTCTCGGCGAGCGGCTACCACGCGTGGCGCAAGCGTCCGGCATCGAAGCGGGCGCAGGAGGATGGAGCTCTCTTGCGGAAGATCCGTACGATTCACGAGGGCTCGCGGCAGACCTACGGCGTGCCACGCGTGGTTCGGGAGCTGCGCGAGAGCGGCGTCGAGGTCGGCCGAGATCGCGTTGCACGGCTGATGCGAACGGCCGGCTTGCAGGGCGTCTCGCGGCGGCGCTTCGTGACGACCACGCAGCGAGACGAATCGGATCGGCCGGCGCCGGATCTGGTGGAGCGCCGCTTCGAAGCGGAAGGACCGAACCAGCTCTGGGTCGCCGACATCACGTACATCCCGACCTGGGCGGGCTTCCTGTACCTGGCCGTGGTGCTCGACGTGTGGAGCCGCAAGGTGGTGGGCTGGACGATGGCGACGCACCTACGCACCGAGCTCGTGCTCGAGGCCCTGCAGATGGCGATCCAGCAGCGGCGGCCTTGCAGCGTGATCCATCACAGCGACCAGGGCTGTCAGTACACCTCGTTCGCCTTTGGCAAGCGTTGCGAGCAGCTCGGCGTACGGCCTTCGATGGGAAGCGTGGGCGACGCGTACGACAACGCGATGGCGGAGAGCTTCTTCGCCACGCTCGAGTGCGAGCTGCTCGAGCGCACGCGCTTCGAGACGCAGGCGCAGGCGCGCTCGCGATCTTCGAGTGGATCGAGGGCTGGTACAACCCGCAGCGGCGTCACTCGTCGATCGGGTACCGATCCCCGAACGAGTTCGAGCGGCGCCACGCGCCGTCCGGAGAACTCGGGGCTCCGCCCCGAACCCCGATCAAGAACGAGCAGCAGAGAGGACAAGAAAGCCTTGTGCTCGAAAGCGCTCAACCGTCCACGCAACCCAGGTAACTCCAGTTGCCTATGCGGCGCGATTCGATTCGAGTGTCATCCCATGGGCTTGCATCGATGACGGGCTTCCTCGCTATTCAAAGGGAGTCCAGCAACTCGCTGATCTCGAACAGCTCTGGCCGGAACAACGCACCGGCGCTGCCCAACCAGGTGCTGCAACTGACGAGCAGCCGTAGTTTCGTCGGTCCGCCGCTGGATCTCACTTTGCTCGCCAGCGGCTCTTGCAGCCTGGCGGCGGGCTCGGTGATGTACCATCGCAGTCAGCGCTCGCAGCTGAGCGCCGATCCGTTGGGCGGCGGGAAGTCCACCCAACTGGAGGGATCACATGCGTGGGTGCTTGAAGATGTTGGCCGCACTAAGCATCGGCCTGCTGGGCTTGCTACTCGGAAATGCCCAGCCGCTGGGGGCTGCTGAGCCGAACCCGGTCACGGCCATCGACATCCTGCTCGACCCCGACGCAACGATGGTCAAGCACGCCGAGGCCGCCAACCAGCGCCTGCTCAAGGTCTTCCCCAAGGGCTTCGTCATAGACAAGACGCATCATCCGCACATCTCGTGCCTCCAGCGGTACGTGAGGACGGCGGATCTCGACAAGGTCTACGAGGCTGTCGGCAAAGTCCTGGCCGAGGAGAAGCCGACCACCTGGAAGCTGAAGGCGTACAAGTACTACTACCTCCCGTGGAAGGACATCGGCCTCGCCGGGATCGTGATCGAGCCCACCGACGACCTGATCCGGTATCAGAGGAAACTGATCGACGCCGTCAGGCCTTTCACCGTGGAGACGGGGACCGCAGCGGCGTTCGTCACCACCAAGAAAGACCCCGAAATCAATCAACCGACCATCGACTACGTGGCGACCTACGTGCCGGACCAGACCGGCGAGAAATTCAACCCGCACGTGACGACCGGCATCGCCACCCAGGACTACTTGAAGAAGATGCTGGACGAGAAGTTCGAGTCCTTCACGTTCTCGCCGGCGGGGGCGGCGGTCTACCATCTTGGCAACTTCGGGACGGCTCGGAAGGAACTCAAGAGCTGGAAACTGAAGCCCTGAGGCGCGTGGAGCGAACGACACGCATCGTGCGATCACTCGCGGCCGCAGGTGCGCGACCCGCGAAAGCACCATGAAGGCTGCGGTCGTCAGATCGTTCCACAAGCCACCTCGGTACGAAGACTTCGCCGAGCCCGTTCCCGGGAATCGCGGGGAAATGCTGCTCGAGGTGCTCGCGGCCGGGCTGCACCCGCGAGTGCGCTCGCAAGCGGACGGCTCACACTATTCGAGCACGGGCGAGCTGCCGCTGATTCCGGGCATCGACGGGGTCGGGCGCGGTTCGGACGGCAAGCTGCGCTACTTCGTGCTGGACGACGCGCAGATGGGCTCCATGGCCGAGAAGGCAGTCATCGAGGTCGACCGCAGCATCGTGCTCCCGCGTGGTGTCGATCCTGTCGCGGTCGCGGCGGCGTTGAATCCGGCAATGGGCTCGTGGCTCGCGCTGCGCTGCCGCGTTCCGTTCGAGAAGCGCCAGAAGGTGCTCATCCTCGGAGCGACCGGGAACGCTGGCAGCCTGGCCGTGCAGATCGCGCGCCACCTGGGCGCGTCGCAGATCATCGCGACGGGCCGCAACGAGCAGAAGCTCGCGAAGTTGCCCGCGCTGGGCGCTACGGAGGTCGCGACATTCGATGACGCCAGGTTCGGGGCGCTCGCGCGCGAGGTCGATGTCGTCCTCGACTTCGTCTGGGGCGACGCCACCGCCAAGGCGATGGCGCAGGTGATCAGCGAGCGCGCGGACCGCAGTCAACCGCTCTCGTGGATCCAGATCGGCTCGGTGACGAGTCCAACCGCCGCCATTCCTTCGGCAGCTCTGCGCGCGGCGCGCCTGCAGATCGTCGGCAGCGGTATCGGTTCCGTGCCGGGCCGTGACATCGTCGATGAGCTGCCCTCGCTGGTGAAGGAGATCGAGCGCGGGACCTTCCGTGTCGACGCGAAGGCGATGCCTCTGTCCTCCGTCGAGCAGGCGTGGGCAGAGGCTGCGCTCTCCAGCGAGCGCATCGTCCTCGTTCCGGAACCATAGGGAGCCCGATGATGGATGAGCAGAACATTCGGCCGCCATCGATCGACACTGGGCTGCATCCGCAGCGGGTGATCAAGCTGGCGAGCACGAGATCTATCACGAGGATGCTGTCTGTGAGTACCCGCAGTCAGGCAAGGTGATCCACGGTCGCCGCAACTTGCAAGCGCTTCGCAGCCATCACCCGGGTAGACCTTCGGGGTTCGTGGTCCGACGGTTGGTCGGAGAGAGCAATCTCTGGGTTACCGAGTATGTGATCGCCTACGAGGGCAAGCGCGCGCATACCGTGAGCATCATGGAGTTCCGGGATGGAAAGGTGGCGCACGAGACTCAGTACTTCGCCGATCCCTTCGACGCGCCTGCCTGGCGCGCTCAGTGGGTCGAGCGAGGGGCGTGATTGGAGCACTCGGCGTTCGCCGCGTGTCTCCGGACGCGCAGCAGAGACCATCCTTCTCCTGTCGGGTGCTCTCGCCGGTTCGCTCATCGCACTCGTCCCGCATCTCACGAGGTGTGTTGCCCGGCGGCCGCAAGCAGGCGGCCCCCTCCGTCAGACAACGGCGATACCGCGGTAAAGCGCAAGTCGCGTTCTGCCGACTCGCGGCGTCATGCCCACCTTGGTTGCGATGCTCATCGCGTCTCTGGCTGGGTGGCTGGTCGAAGGACCGGTTCGCGCAGCCTTCGGCCTCCTGACCTCCATGGCGGTGAGTCTTCTGGTGACCGCGGTGGCCTTCTTCTTCGCAAAGCGCTTCGTCTCGGAGCTTCGCGGCGACACCTAGCGACTCTCGTCGCGCTGCCTAACAATCTGATGCTCCTCGGTTCGTGGTAGTCTTGCAGTTCGCCAAGGCGCTCCGACCGCGGATCCAGAGTGGCGAGATCACGTGCAGCGTCCGCATCTGGCAACGACCACACGTGAAGGTCGGAGGCCGGTATGCCCTGCCGCCAGGAGAGATCGAGGTCGTCTCGATTCGCGGGATCACACGCAAGCAGATCACGACGCGCCTCGCGAAGCGGTCGGGGTTCGACTCGGTCGACGAGCTCCTCGAGGTCGCTCAGCACGGTCCGGGTGAATTCGTCTTTCTGGTCGAGTTCGTCTATCACGTGCCGGGATAGCCGTGGGATTCCGCACTCGTAGCGAGAAGATCGACGCGCACACGATCCGCACCGCCGTCGATTGGAACGGAGCTCCCGTCTCGGTGCGAGACGCGATGTCGCTACTCGATCGGGACGAGACCTTCCGCAGCGGCTTGATCGAGGCGCTTCGATCCTCCCCGTTCGAGGGCTACTTCTGGGAGACGCCGCCGGTGACGACCGCGACCTCGAATCTGCCGTTCGAGTTCGTGTCGACCGACGCGCCCTCGTTCGAGCGGGTCGCGCCCGAACCCTCTGCATTTCGGGAGCACTTTGCCGGCGACTCCGATGGCGACGGCATCGTGACCTTCGAGAACCTCGGGCGGGATGCGACCTTGATCGTTCCGTGTCCGATCGAGGACGAATCGAAGTACTCGCACCTCGCTGCGTTCGTGAGGAACGGGCCGGAGGCACAGGTCGATGCGCTGTTCAGGTCTGTCGGACGCGCGACCCTCCAGCGCATTTCCGCGCGGCCGGTCTGGTTGAGCAGCGCGGGTATGGGCGTCAACTGGCTGCACGTCCGGCTCGACTCGCGGCCGAAGTACTACCGCCACGAGCCTTACAAGCGAGCGCGTCAGCCCGCTTGACTAGCGCTTGCAGTTTCTTCCGTCGGTGACATCACACGCTTGCCAGCGAGCGCTCGTGATCCAGCGCTGACACAACGCGCCGAGCGCAGCCACTCAGCTCTTGGGGTGAGGCAGGAGGAACCATGCGGCGTCCTCACCCGCTTCGCGTCGCGACGCTCTTCGGTGCGACGTGGTCGATCCTCTTCATTGCAGTCTCGTCACGTTCCGCAACCGTTCTTTACAACAACGACTTCCCGGACGGTCTCATCGGCACCGCCTCGCGTCCCGACTCCGGAAGCGGAGAGCGCGAGACCGCCGACGACTTCCTGCTCTCGAGCTCAGCCAACGTGACGGGTGCTGCGTTCACCGGACTCGTTCCGGCCGACGCCACCGTCAACAAGGTCGTCGTCGAGATCTATCGCATCTTTCCCCTCGACTCGAACGTCGGTCGGACGAGCGGGGCGCCCACGTTCTCGACGTCTCAGGTGCCAACCCGCGTCAATTCGCCTTCCGACGTGGCGTTCGCGTCGCGCGAGAGCGGCAGCGATCTCCAGTTCGTCGCCACGCCGCTGCAGAACAGCTTCACGGTGGCCAATTCGATCGTGAACGGGATCAGCCTGAACGGCGGCGGCGAGGGCGCCGTCACCGGGCAGGAAGTGCGCTTCAACATCAGCTTCACCGATCCGATCGGTCTGCCGGCCGACCACTACTTCTTCGTCCCTCAGGTGCAGCTCTCCAGCGGGAATTTCCTCTGGCTCTCGGCCAATCGGCCGATCACCGCGCCGGGCACGCCGTTCGCACCCGATCTCCAGAGCTGGATCCGAAACGATCCCGGCATCGCGCCGGACTGGCTGCGAGTCGGCCAGGACATCGTCGGTTCGGGCAAGGCCTTCAACGGCTCGTTCCTGGTGTTCGGCAATCTCACGACCATTCCCGAGCCCGACACGTTCGCCATGGTCGTGGTCGGACTGGCTCTCGTCGGCGTGGCGCGACGGCGAAGATCCATCCATCGAAGCACCAACGCGTCTGCCGTGTAACAGGTGCCTGCACTCGGTCGAGCGAGGATTCTCTCCGTCAACGTGGGCCTGCCGCGCGAATTCGAATACAACGGACGTCCTGCCCGGAGCGCCATCTGGAAATCTCCGGTCGCCGGCCGGGTCGCCGCCCGCGGAGTCAACCTGACTGGCGACGACCAGGCGGATCGAAAGGCCCATGGCGGCCCCGATAAAGCGGTCTACGCCTATGCCGTGGAAGATCTCGGCTGGTGGGCGCAGGAGATCGGCCGGCCGCTCCAATACGGGGAGCTCGGCGAGAACCTCACGACGGAGGGAATCGATGTGAATCAGGCCCTCGTCGGGGAGCGCTGGGCGATCGGGACTACGGTGCTCGAGGTCTCCGAGCCGCGGGTGCCTTGCTGGCGGCTGGGTGTGCGGATGAACGACAAGCACTTTCCTCGCCGCTTCACCGAGGCCCTGCGCCCCGGAGCCTATTTGCGCATCGTCGCCGAGGGCGATGTGGGTGCAGGCGACGAGATCCAGATCCTCGCGCGCCCCGGTCACGAACTCACCATCCGCGATGTTCTCCGCATCTACGCCTTCGATCGGCAAGAGGTCGGGCGCCTTCTCGCAACCCCTGGGATGTCAGAGAGCTGGCAGAGGTGGGCGAGTGATCAGCTCGAAAAACTCGGAGATCGCCCCGCGGATGCGGTGGAGCCCGGCTGTTGTTAGGGCGTTGTGCGGCAGGAGATCGATGAAGGACTACGCATACGACCACGGCTGGGCCCAGGAGAGGATCCGGCTCGCCGGCCTCGAGGCGGCCCTCGATCCCGGCACTCGTTCCCACATGACGCGGCTCGGCGTCGGCCCCGGCACTCGTTGCCTCGAAATCGGCGCGGGCGGCGGGTCGGTAGCGTTCTGGCTCGCCGAGCAGGTCGCACCCAGCGGCATGGTGGTCGCCACGGACCTCGAGACGGACTTCCTCGAGTCCGAAGCGAGCGGGAGGCCGTGCCTCGAGGTCCTCGAGCACGACCTCATGGCCGGCGCACTTCCCGGGGGCTTCGACCTGGTCCATGCGCGTTGGCTCGTCGAGTGGTTGCCCGACAAGCGCCTCGGTCTCGAGCGAATGGCGGCCGCGCTTCGTCCCGGCGGTGTCGTCCTGATCGAGGAACCCGACTTCGTGACCCTCTACTACGGAGGCGAATCGGCAGCGCTTCGCAGCGCGTACATCGCCGCGATGCGACATCTCGAAGAGACGACGTCGGTGGATTGCGAGTACGGCCGTCGCGCTCTCCGCGACCTCACTGCCGTCGGACTTCTCGAGGTCGAGGCGGAAGGCCGATGCCCGATCGTCCGCGGCGGCCATCCACTCGCGGCGCACTTCCTTCGACTCACTCTCGAGAAGTTGCGAGAGCCGGTACTGTCGGCGGGCCGGGTCACGGAGGCGGCGTTCGACGAGGCCGTCGCCGCGCTCGAGGATCCGGCCGTCACGGTCGTGGCGCCGATGACGGTTGCGGCGTGGGGATGGCGCGCCGTATAAAGATGCATCGCTGGCCTGCGCGATTGGATTCGACGCATAACAATCCGCAGAAGCTGCTGGCGGCGCGAACCAGCCGGGAGCTACTGTCCCGTCGGCTCGCTTCCCCCGTTTCGGTTCGTGGTAGTCTGCCGTCGCGGTCGCGAGGGAGCGGCAGCTCGTCGGGCGGCGCGACGTCGGGAGTTCGAGCCATGGTCCGCGGAAGTTGTCTCTGCGCTGGCGTCCGGTTCGAGGCGAAGAAGGTTCCGCTCATCGTGCTCTGCCACTGCTCCCTGTGTCGCAAGGCAAGCGGGTCGGCCTTCGAAGCCGGCGCCATCGTGGCGACGAGCGATTTCTCACTCTCCTCGGGCCACGATCTCATCCAATCCTACGAATCGTCCTCCGGGACCCAGCGGTGCTTCTGCCGCGTGTGTGGCTCGCGGGTCCCTTCGCGATCCGCCGACGGCAAGCTCTATTTCGTTCCCGCCGGTCTGCTGGACGACGACCCCGCCGTGAAGCCTGCGCTCCACCAGTTCGTCGCCTCGAAAGCGCCCTGGTGGGAGATCACCGACCCCCTTCCGCGGTTCGAGAAGTGGGTACCGGGCTACGCGCCCAAGGATCAGGACCCGGGCGACGCTCGATGAGCCGCTTCGCGAACGCCTTCGGTCCCGACGCGCCCGACGCGAGCTACGTCGCGCACGCCTTCCCCGAGCAGAGCTTCGACACCGGCGAGATTCAGATGAACTACGCCGTCGCGGGGCCGCCCGACAAGCCCGCGCTGCTGCTCGTGCCCGGGCAGACCGAGTCGTGGTGGGGCTACGAGGCGGCGCTGCCGCTGCTCGCCGAGCACTTCCGGGCGTACGCCGTCGATCTCCGCGGGCAGGGACGCTCCACGCGCACGCCCGGCCGCTACACGCTCGACACCATGGGCAACGACCTGGTGCGCTTCATCGACGGCGCGATCGGCCGACCGACCTACGTGTCGGGACTCTCGTCGGGCGGCGTGCTGTCGGCCTGGCTGTCGGCCTACGCGCGGCCGGGTCAGGTCCGCGCCGCGCATTGGGAGGACCCGCCGCTCTTCTCGTCGGAGCTCCACACGAGCTGCGGGCCGTCGATCCACCAGGGCATCGGCCCGATCTTCGCTCTGTGGAGCAAGTATCTCGGCGACCAGTGGAGCGTGGGCGACTGGGACGGCTTCGTCGCCGCCGCCCCGCACGAGCTCCCGCCGCGGCTCGCGATGCTCGCGAGCGCGTTCGGGAAGGCGTCCACGGGGAGCGAGCCGCCGCAGAACATGAAGGAATACGATCCGGAATGGGCGCGCGCTTTCGCGACCGGCACGTTTGCGGCGAGCTGCAGCCACGAGAGGATGCTCGCGAGCGTGAAGGTCCCCGTGCTGCTCACGCATCACTTCCGCGCGCTCGACCCGGCGACCGGCGGGATCCTCGGCGCGCTCGCCGACGTGCAGGCCGGCCGTGCGCGCGAGCTCGTCGTCGCCGCGGGTCAGCGGATCGACTACCGGTCGTTCCCGACGATGGGCCACTCCATGCACGGCCAGGACCCGAAGCTCTTCCGCGACGTGCTGGTCGAGTGGGTGGGGACACTCGGCTGAGACTTCGGGGTTGGCCTCCTTGATCGCGCACGCAGCCGGCGGAGCATCCTGCCGCGCTGGCCGAGACGAGCCTCATGACTGATTCGACCGACAAGTGGGCGGCGGGCGGGACCTACGAGGACTTCATGGGCCGGTGGAGCCGACTCCTGGCGCCGCGGTTCGTGTCGTGGCTGTCCGTGCGCCCCGGTGCCAGCTGGCTGGACGTGGGTTGCGGGACGGGCGCACTGGCCGACGCGATCTGCGCCGGAGCGAAGCCCGCATCGGTCGTCGCGTGCGACCCGTCCGGGCCGTTCATCGAGTACGCACGTCGGCGTCGGGGCGATTCGCGGGTCGCGTTCGTCGTCGGCGGGATCGGGAAGCTCCCGTCGCGCCCCGATGGGTTCGACTGCGTCGCCTCCCTGCTCGCTCTGAACTTCTTTCCGAAGCCCGCGGACGCCGTCGCAGAGATGCGGCGAATCGCCGCCGCGAACGGGTTCGTATCGGCGTGCGTGTGGGACTACGCGGGGCGCATGGAGTTCCTCAGGCGCTTCTGGGACTCCGCCGCAGCCGTGGACGCCGCTGCTGCCGAGCTCGACGAAGGCCGCCGCTTCCCGATCTGCCGACCCGATGCGCTCGAGTCTCTGTTTCGAAGCGGGGGCCTGAACGACGTCGTCTGCGACTCGATCGAGATCGCGACACGCTTCTCTTCGTTCGCCGATTTCTGGGGGCCATTCCTCGGCGGCACCGGCCCGGCTCCTTCCTACGTGGCGAGCCTCGACTCCTCACGGCGCGAGGCGTTGGCGACACGGCTCGAGCGCTCGCTGCCTCGGGAGCCCGGTGGCGCGATCCCGTTGGTGGCGAGAGCCTGGGTCGTGCGCGGGGTCGCGAGCCGGACGCCATGAAGCTTCCGTGGCCCGTCGTACGCGCCGCCAACGCAGTCACGAACTTCGCGCTGCTCGTCGGAATTCCGCGTCCTCCCTACAACCGCAGCAACGCGCTGATCGTCGAGACCGTCGGACGCCAGTCGGGCAAGCGGCGCCGTCTCCCGGTCGGATATCTCGACGACGGCGGCCGCATCCTCGTGGTGGTCGAAGATGGCGCGCGCTCTCATTGGGTCCGCAACGCGCTCGCCGACGGAGGTCGCCTCCGGATCTTCTTGCGAGGCGCGTGGCGATCGGCCCGGCTCCGGTTCGTCGAGGCGGACCCGGAGAGCACCCTCCGCCGAATGGGCCGCGTGCACGCCGCGTTCGTCCGCATCGAGTCGAGCACGCCCGCGGTCATCGAGCTGCTGCCGGATCCGTGAACGCGAGCCGGTGCTAGGGTGCCCGCCATGGCCACCCCGGAGCTGTGGCACATCCCTCTCTCGCACGTCGAGCTGCCCGCGTATCTGAAGGACTACCGGGCGAGCATCCTCGAGCATCCGGCCGCGCAGTGGGCCGCCGGCATCTACCGGCTGCATCGCGGTCGCTCCGCGGAGGTCGCGCCGGGGCGCGCCTGATGGCGACGTCTTCGCTCGTCCTCACTGCCTGCGCCGGCTTCCTGCTCGCCGTGCTGTGGATGGATCTCATGTTCGACGTGCAGGTGCTGCGCCACCAGCGGGATGCGGACCTGCCCGAAGCCGTGCTCGCGTCGATCGCCGCCTACTATCGCCGCGTCACGACGACCGCACGGCCGATGGGACACGCGGTCGGCACGGTGATGGCGGTCCTGCTCGTCACGCTGGTCGTCGAGATCACGAGCGGCGATGGAGCGCGCGGGGTCGCGCTGGCGTCGCTGGCGCTGGCCGCGGGCCCGATCGCGCTGGCCGCGCTGCGCGTCGTGCCGAACGCGGTGCGGCTCGGCTCGCGCGCCGACCCGCTCGCGCGGCAGAGCGCGCTCGCCCGCTCGATCTGCCGCGACCATCTCGTGTGCCTGGCTGGAATCGTCGCATTCCTCGCGTTGCAGCTCGCTCTCGGCGCGCGAGCATGAGAGGGGAGGATCCATGTCCATCCGCGCGACCGGCCGGTGTCTCTGCGGTCACGTCCGCTACGAGTACTCCGGAGAGATCGGGCCCGCGAACTATTGCCACTGCGAGGACTGCCGCCGCTGCACGGGCAGCGCCTTCAACCTCGGCGTGCGCCTCGAGCTCGCGGCGTTCCACATCGCGTCGGGCGAGCCCAAGGGATTCACCAAGCGCGGCGACAGCGGCCGCGAGCTGACGCGGCATTTCTGTCCGGAGTGCGGCACGCCGCTCTTCACGTCGGCGCCGAAGCACCCACAACACATCTACGTGAAGGCGGGCACGCTCGACGATCCGAGCCTCGTCCAGCCGATCCACCAGAACTGGCTCGCGTCCGCGGTGCCCTGGAGGCGCATCCCCGACGACCTGCCCGGCTTCGCGCGATCGCCGGAGCCGAAGCCGGATCGAGCCTAGCCGGGGAAATTTCCTCCAATGCGAGAAACCCACGGACGCCTACGATGCTCCGCGCTGCCAGAAGGAGGTGAGCGCGATGAAGCCTATCCTGAGCCAGGTCGATCTGATCGCGCGCGACATGGACGCGACGATCGCCTTCTATCGCGCGCTCGGCGTCGAGATCCCCGAGCAGGCGATCTGGCGAACGCCGAGCGGCATCCATCACGTCGACGCGCCGATGTCCGGTGGGCTGATCCTCCACTTCGACAGCCCCGCGCTCGCGAAGGTCTATGACCGCGGCTGGCGCGAGCCGACCGGCACGGGCACGCGCAGCGTGCTCACCTTCCGCGTCGCGTCGCGCGAGGAAGTCGACCGCCTGCACGGAAGGGTCACCTCCCTCGGCTACGCGAGCGCGCAGCCGCCCTTCGACGCCTTCTGGGGCGCTCGTTATGCGATCGTCGAAGACCCGGACGGCAACCACGTCGGCCTCATGAGTGAAATCGACCCCGCCCGCCGCACTGCACCGCCTACGCTCTGAACGGTCGCCCTGGCGGGCTGACGGATCGCCGAATCGTGTTAGCGTCCGCCATCCCCCGAGATGGAGGTCTCGCTCGCATGACGACCCCGTTCTGGTGTCTGCTGATCGCGGTGCTGATTCCCTATGTGCTCGCCTTCACCGCCACGTACTTCAAGTCGAATCAGTTCGGGAGCGTCGACAACAACCAGCCACGGGTGCAGGGCGCCGCGCTGACCGGCACCGGCGCGCGCGTGTGGGCGGCGCAGCAGAACGCGTGGGAGGCGCTCGCGGTCTTCACCGCGGCGGTGCTGGTCGCGCACTTCGCGGGCGCGGACCCGAGACGCTCGGCCACCGCGGCGATCGTATTCATCGCGGCGCGCATCGCGCACGCGATCTGCTACGCGACCGACCTCGCGCCGCTGCGCTCGCTCTCCTTCATCGCAGGCTTCGGCTCCTGCCTGTGGCTCTTCTGGCTCGCGGCGTCGGCCGGCTGAACGCCCCGCACACTCGTGATAGGGTGCGCGCGTGTCGTCCCCCCTACCGAACGTGGGCGAGATCCTCGGGCGCCTGCTCGCGCGCGTGCCCGAGCCCGAGCACCCGCTCTTCGTCGCGATCGCCGAGCGCATGGCGGCCACGCGCTATCGCGGCTGGGCGAAGGCCGCGCCTGCGCAGCGCGAACGGCTGCTCGCGTGCAGCGAGCGCGAGGAGGAGATCGCGCGGCGGGTCGAATCGCTCCATGCCGACGCCGCCTCGCGCCAGCAGCGGATCCGCACGCAGGTGCCGGAGCTCGCGGAGATCAACGAGAGCGTCTTCGCGGGGCGGCCGCTCGATGAGCAATTCGCCATCCAGGCGCAGGGAGAGCGCGTCGGCGCCGGCTTCTGGCGCTCGCTCGCGGGACCGGCCGCGAGCGAGCACGCGCGGCGCACCTACCTCGAGTGCGCCGGGCTCGAGGAGCAAAACGCCACGGCGCTCGAATCACTGCGGCGCGGGCGTGGCGCGGAATGACAAGGCGCGCGTAGAAAGCTGCTTCATGCTCCGGTCCACGCGCCGGCGCTCCGCACGCCGACTCCCTCGCGCGATCCGGAGGCCCGCCTTGAAGACGCTTCGCATTCCGTGCGCAGTCGCTTCGCTCGCCCTGCTCTTCACCTCGTCCGCGGTTTTCGCGCAGCCCGCCCCGGGCACGCCCGGCTCGCCGAGCGGAACCACGACGATCGACGGCAAGCAGCTCCCCGCGCCGCCGCCGAAGTTCGGCGGGAAGATCCAGCGCAACGCCGCGCAGTCGACGCCGTGGTGGCCGCCGCGCGTCGTGCCGCCGAAGGGCGCGCCGAACGTGCTGCTGATCATGACGGACGACGCGGGCTACGGCGTGTCGAGCACCTTCGGCGGAGTGATTCCGACTCCGGCGCTCGATCGCATCGCCGCGAACGGGCTCCGCTACACGAACTTCAACTCGACGGCTCTCTGCTCGCCGACGCGCGCGGCGCTGATCACGGGCCGCAACCACCACTCGGTCGGCTACGGCGTCATCGCCGAGCAGGCGACGGGCTACCCCGGCTACGACAGCATCATCACAAAGGACAAGGCGACGATCGGCACGATCCTGCGCGACAACGGCTACCGGACCTCGTGGTTCGGGAAGAACCACAACACGCCCTCCTTCATGGCGTCGTCGACGGGACCCTTCGACCAATGGCCGATCGGCATGGGCTTCGAGTACTTCTACGGCTTCATGGGTGGCGACACGAATCAGTGGCAGCCGGACAACCTGGCCCGCAACACGACCTACATCTATCCGTTCCAGGGCAACCCGAACTACAACCTGACGACCGCGATGGCCGACGAGGCCATCGCATACATGAACCAGATCAACACGCTGACGCCGGACCAGCCCTTCTTCGTCTACTACGTGCCGGGCGGTACGCACGCCCCGCACCACCCAACGCCCGAGTGGATCCAGAAGATCAGCGACATGCACCTCTTCGATCAGGGCTGGAACAAGCTGCGCGAGCAGATCTTCGCCAACCAGAAGAAGCTCGGCGTCTTGCCGGCCAACGCGAAGCTGACTCCCTGGCCCAAGGACCTGCTCAAGGAGTGGGACCAGCTCACGCCCGACGAGAAGAAGATGTTCCTGCGCCAGGTCGACGTGTTCGCCGCGTACGTGGCCTACACCGACCACGAGATCGGCCGCGTGATCCAGGCCGTCGAGGACATGGGCCGGCTCGACAACACGCTGATCATCTACATCGAAGGCGACAACGGCACGAGCTCGGAGGGCACGCTGCTCGGCACTCCGAACGAGGTGGCGATGTTCAACGGCGTCGAGGTGCCGGTGGACGTCCAGCTCAAGGACTTCTACGGCGCCTGGGGCTCGGATCAGACCTACCCCCATATGGCAGTGCCGTGGGCCTGGGCCTTCGACACACCTTTCTCCTGGACCAAGCAGATCGCATCCCACTTCGGCGGCGTGCGTCAGGGCATGGCGATCTCGTGGCCGAAGGGGATCACGGACAAGGGCGGCATCCGCAACCAGTTCCACCACATGATCGACATCGTTCCGACGATCCTCGAAGCGGCGCACATCCGGGCGCCGAGCGTCGTCGACGGCATTCCGCAAAAGCCGATCGAAGGCGTCAGCATGGTCTACACCTTCGACAAGAAGAACGCGAACGCGCCGTCGACCCACAAGACCCAGTACTTCGAGATGTTCGGCGACCATGCGATCTACCACGAGGGCTGGATCGCCAGCACCAAGGTCATGCGACCGCCCTGGGACATCAGCGGCGGCCTCGGCGCGGACCCGGCCACCTATCCCTGGGAGCTCTACGACCTGTCGAAGGACTGGACGCAGTCCGACGACGTCGCGGCAAAGAACCCCGCCAAGCTGAAGGAGCTCCAGGATCTGTTCTGGACCGAAGCGGCGAAATACCAGGTGCTACCGCTGGACGCGACCGTGGTGACCCGCCTGATCACGCCGCGCCCGAGCATCACCGCCGGACGCAACGTCTTCACCTGGACGGCGCCGCTCACCGGCACTCCCAACGGCGACGCGCCCTCGATCCTCAACGCGTCGTACCACTTCGAGGCCGCGATCGAGGTGCCCCAGGGCGGAGGCGAAGGGATGCTGATCACGCAGGGAGGCCGCTTCGCGGGCTACGGCTTCTACCTGCTCGCGGGCAAGCCCGTGTTCACGTGGAATCTGGTCGACCTCGAGCGGATCAAGTGGGAGAGTCCCGAAGCGCTGAAGCCCGGCAAGCACACGCTGGCGTTCGACTTCCAGTACGACGGACTCGGCATGGGCACCCTGGCGTTCAACAGCATGAGCGGCATCGGGCGAAGCGGTACCGGCGTCCTCTCGGTCGACGGCAAGGCCGTCGTGACGAAGAAGATGGAGCGGACGATCCCGCTGATCCTGGCCTGGGACGAGAACCTCGACGTCGGCTCGGACACCGGCACGTCGGTGGACGACCAGGACTACCAGGTGCCGTTCGCGTTCACGGGCAAGATCGACAAGATCACGCTCACGATCGACCGTCCGAAGCTGACGCCCGAGGACGAGAAGAAGCTCCAGGAAGCACAGCGCAACAACAAGGCGAGCGAGTAGGTCGAAGCCGGGACTCCGCGTCCAACCGAGCGCCTAACGAACGGCGCGCGGATCGACGCGGAGCACTGTTCGCACGAGGCCGCGCAGCCGGTTGCCGAAGAAGCGTTCGGCCCACGACGACACGTTCTGGATGGCGGTGAGCGCGTCGCCCTTGCCGGGCCAGGCGTCGCGCACGACGTCCGGGTGGACGTGGTTCACGAGGTGCGAGAGCGCCGCGCACGCGACCAGCAGGTCGTCCGCCACGCCCAGCGGACCGAACAGCAGAGCCGGCACGAGATCGATCGGCGAGAGCACGTAGCCGAGTCCGAGCAGCGCGATCCACTTCGGGCCGCGCGGCACGCGCCGGTCTCGCAGCAGACGCGCCAGCATGACCGTCATGTCGGGCAGCAACAGCAGCGCGTCGCGGAACCCCGTCGGCGAGCCGGGCTCGTACTCGATGACGCGCCCGCGCAGGCGATCGTAGAGCCGCTGCTCGCGCGGATTCAGCTCGATCGTGATGCGCGGATCAGCGGGCGGCATGGGTGGCGTCTCCCGGCTCGAACTCGAGTCGCGTGGCGCGATCGCCCCCGTCGAAGTGCTCGATCGCGAAGAAGGGATCGCCGTCGGCGAGCGAACGCGCGAGCAGCGGCGCGACGTCGGCGACGAGCGGCAGCTCCTCGACGCGCGCGAGCGGCTGCCAGCGCAGGTCGCGACTCACACTCGCGTCGAGCTCGCGGCGGCGAGAGCGCGCGCGGAATACGAAGAGCACGTGCGCGTGGCCGAGCAGTCCCGACTCGTGCACGACTCCGCGCAGCACGAGATCGTCGACGTCGAGACCGGTCTCCTCGCGCAGCTCGCGGCGCGCCGCCTCGGCGATGCACTCGCCGGGCTCGACGTGCCCGCCGATTCCGTTCCAGCGGCCGGCGAAGCGATCGCTGCGCGCGCCGCGGCGCTGGAGCAGCACGTCGCCGTCGTGCAAGGCGAAGGTCAAGGTCACGAGGCGCGCCACGTGGCGCTCGCGCGCAGCGCTCATCGCATCGGCCGCGGGGTCGGCGCTCCGGGCCTCGACGTGTCGGGCTTCGGGATCGGCGTGCCGGGCGGCGGCGGAGCGGGCTTCGGAGGCGGCGGTCGAACCTGGAAGAGGCCGACGAGTGCGCGCCCCTCGGCCTTCTCGAGCGAGAGCCCGAGCAGCCGCGCGAGGCTCGGCGCGACGTCGGTCTGTCGCATCACCGGAATGCGGATCCCCTGCCGTATGCCACGCCCCCATGCCACGAAGCCCGGGTCGAGAGCCGGGCCGGCCGAAACGTAGCCGCCGACTCCGCGCGCCGCCGCGGCGCGCAGCAGCTCGCCGGTGGCCGCGTCTTCGAACGTGTAGCCGGGCTCCGCCTCGAGACCGAACCACGCCTCGGGGTCCGCGCCGGCGTGCAGCATCTCGTCGGCAGTGAGCACGCGGAAGACCGCGGAGTCGCCGGCCTCGCGAATGAGCACCTCGCGCGCGCGCAGCGCCGCGCGCTCGCTCTTCGCGTAGACGAAGGCGGACCCGCCGTTGCTGCGCGAGATCGCCTCCCACGAGGCGATCTCGTCGCCCTGCATCGTGACGAGTTTCGCCGTCGCGAGCGCGACGTTCGGCGCGATCGCCGTGTGCACCGCGCTCGTGCCGAAGTCGCCGACCACGAAGATGGAGCTGATCTCGATCTCGCCCGCGTCGTGCAGGCAGTGGAGCCAGCGCTCGATCTCGTGGTCGGCGCCGGCGAAGGCCGCGGCGGCCTGCGGCGTGTCGGGTCCGAACTCGGCGAGCGCCTGCGAGGTCTGCGAGAGGCGCAGCAGGATCAGCTGCGGGCGCTTCGGCGCGGAGACCAGCTCGCAGGCGACACCGACGAGCGCCGCGTCGCGCGCGGCTCCGGGCCGCGCGGCAGCTGGATTCGCGGCGCCCTGCTTCTCCGCGAGCGCGAGCATCGCGGTCGGCGTCGCGGCTTCGCGAAGGCGGTCGAGCCAGCTCACGCCGGGCAGCGTGCCCGGCACGTCGGGCAGGAGCAGTGAGAGCGACGCGCCCTGCGTGGTCGGCCAGTCGAGCGAGGCGACGAGCTGCTGCGCCTCGGACGCGACCTCCCAGATCGCCCGCACCTTCAGGCCGCTCGCCGCGCTGTACCAGACATCGCCCGTGCCGTGCTCGCCGATCCGGCGGTCGGCGACGATTCCGTGCTTTGCCGGTGCGACGCCGGTGACGAGCGTCGCGTGCGCCGGGTAGGCCATGGCGGGAACCACCCGCTGCACCTCGAAGGCGCGCACGCCGACCCCCGCGAAGCGCGCGACCGTCGGCAGCAGCGGCTTCTCGCCGTCCCGGCCGACCAGCGCCGACGGCGTGAAGCCGCCGATCGAGACGAGCGCCACGATCGGAACGGCCTCGGGCGGCGGCTTCTGTTCGGGCGCGCGCGCACAGCCCGTTCCGAGCGCAAAGGCGAGCAGGAGCCGGAAGCCACGCAAGCGGGCCAAGTGGTAGCGAACCTCCGGTTCGCCGGTGGCGCGAGGGTGCTCAAGGGCCCGCGGAGCGCGGCCGATGCGCTCTTCAGGGGGGACATCCAGCATGTCGCGGGTTCGCACGTTCGGTTTCGCGCTTCTCACTTCCGTGTGCCTCGGAGTTCCGATGGCCGCGCTCGCCTCGACCAAGTGTCTGTGCAACAACGGCGAGATCACCGAGTCCATGGACGACGACTCGGACTCCTGCGACGACGCCTGCAGCATGTTCGGCGGCGGGCGGCAGTGGACTCCCGCGGATGCCGCGGACGAGGGCGGCGGCGACACCACGACGGTCGACCGCAACACGCCGGTGCGCGACGACGTGAACCGCCAGGTCGACGAGCGCCGCGTCGAGCGCAACCTGCGCTAGCGGAAGACGCCTGCGCGCTCGCGCAGGCCGCGGGCGAGCAGCGACTCGATCGCGGCGCGCACTTCCCCCACCCGCTTCTCGATCGCTGCGTCCTCTTCGTCGGGATTTCCCTCGAAGCGCATCGGCTCGCCGAAGTAGAGGTGGTACCGGACCGGCAGCGGTAGCAGGCCGAGCGGTCCGAGCCACGGGAAGGTCGGCGTGATCGGGAACGATGGCATGCCGAGCAGCTTGCCGAGACCCGACCAGTTCGCGAGACCCGGCTGCTGCTCCTCGGAGCCGACGATGCCGACCGGCACGATCGGCGTGTCGGTCTCGAGCGCGAGCCGCATGAAGCCGAGCCCGAAGCGCTGGAGCTTGTAGCGGTCGCGGTAGAGCTTGTTCATCCCGCGCACGCCCTCGGGAAAGACGGCCACGCACTCCTCGTGCTCGAGCAGCATCGCGCAGTTCTCGGGCGTCCCGACCAGCGCGCCGCCGCGGGCGGCGAGCACGCTCAAGCCCGGGAGCGAGGGGATCCAGTATTCACCCATGCCCCGCGCGATGCGCGGCGGCTCGGCCTCGAGCAGGAGCGCGGTCGCGAGCATCATGCCGTCGAACGGGAGCTGACCCGCGTGGTTCGCGACGACGAGCACGCGCCCGGCCGGTACGTGCTGGATGCCGACCGTCTGACAGCGGAAGTACCGCTCGTAGAGCAGCACGGCCGGCAACGAGAGCTTGCGGAGCCACTCCGGGGAGAGGCCGTACGGGTCGAAGCCGAACTCGTTGAGGCGGTTCGGAATGCGCTGGAGCCGATCGGCGACGCGCTGCTGGAGCCGCCGCGCCGAGAGCGGGACGAGCGCGCCGGCCAGATCGGCGATCGCCGCGCGCATGCCTGCCTCTGCCACGGCGACTACCGCCTCACGCTGTGGAAGATCTCTTCCAGACCGAAGAGCGGGCGGAAGCGCGTCGCCTCGACGAAGCGCGCCCCCGAGACCGTGACCGGGTACTTCAGGTAGTCGATCGCGCCCGGCGGATAGGGGATCGCGCCGAAGCGGAAGAGCTGCGCGAAGAGCGGCCGCATGACGAGCTCGGGGATCGGCAGCGCGCGCCCTCCGGTCTCGCGGATCGCGGTGTGCAGCGGCACCTCGCCGGGACCCGCGACGTTGAACACGCCCTGGACACCCTGCTCGAGCGCGAGCGCGATCGCCTCGCTCACGTCCTCCTCGTGGATGAACTGCATCATGGGGTCGAAGCCCATCACGGTCGGCACGCGACGCTCTCGCAGGTACTGGCCGATCATCGAGTGGACGTAGTAGCCGAGCACGTTCACCGGGCGGAGCACACAGGTGCGAATGTGCGGGTATCGCCACAGGAACGCGCTCGCGAGCGTGTCGACCTCGACGAGATCGCGGATGTCGGGGTACGAACGGCTCGCGGAGAGCGGGGCGTCCTCGTCCATGTAGAAGGGGTTCTCGGGAAACGCGCCGTAGACGTAGCTGCTCGAGAAGACCACGAGATTCTTCACGCCGTGGTGCACGCACTGGTCGAGCAGCTGGCGCGTGCCGCGGACGTTCACGTCGTAGCGCTCGCGCGGGCTCGTGCGGAAGTGGCGGATGAAGCCGAGGTGCACGATCGCGCTCGGCATCTCGGTGCGGATCACGTCCTCGAACTTCTTCTTGCGGATGTCGACGAGGTGAACCGAGATACCCCTAGGGGCTCCCTCCCACGGGACGCGATCGACGCCGCAGACCTCGTAGCTCTCCCGGAGTCGCCTGGCGAGGAGCCGCCCCTGTCCGCCCGCGATCCCGGTGATCAGGACCTTTTCCATCGCCACTCCGGGCGTTTAGACCAGCCAGCCTACACCGTGCATCCAGCGGGAACCAAGCGGTGTCCGGATGGCGTGGTATAAGTAGGCCCCCTTAGCGCCCCAGGGGATCTCGTGGTCGAGCCTTCCTCGCGCTTCGAAGAGATCAAGATCCGACTGCCGGATACCGTCCACGGACTGGAAGAGGTTTCGGCGGTTCTCGGCATCCCTCGCTGGTGGCCGACCGGCTCGCGCGTCTCGGTGCTGCTCGCGCACGACAAGACCGGCGACATGAACGATCCGGTCATCGCGCACGTCCACCGCCAGCTGACCGAGCGCCGCTACCTGACGCTTCGCTTCAACTTTCCCTTCGCGGAGGCGCGCCGCAGTCGCCCCGACTCGGTCAACGTGCTGCGCCGCACCTTGCGCGCGGCGCTCGGCGCGCTCGGCCGCGATCCCACCGCCGCGCCCGCCCATCTCTTCATGGGCGGCAAGGGTCTCGGCGGGCAGGTCGCGCTCGACGTCGCGAGCTCGCGGCTGCGCGTCGACGGTCTCTTCCTGATGTCGTATCCGCTGCATCCCCAGGGTCGTCCCGACAAGCTCCAGGCCGATCAGCTCTTCCGCATCGTCAATCCGGTGCTGTTCCTGCAGGGCAGCCGCGACCGCACCTGCGATCTCGACGTGCTGCGGCGGACCTTGACGCGCGTCGGTGCCCCGAGCGCGCTCTTCGTCGGTCAGGAAGCGGACCGCAACTTCGCGGTGCCGAAGAGGGCGCCGCGCACGAGCGACGAGGTGCGCGACGAGATCAGCGCCGCGCTCGACGAGTGGATCCAGAAGGTGCTAGGGGATGGCTCGTGAGCGCGCCGAGCGATCTCTACTTCGCGCAGATCCCGGTCGGCCAGATGGCAAACCTGGCCTACCTGATCGGCAGCCGCACTACGCGCGAAGCGCTCGTGGTGGATCCCGCGTGGAGCGTCGACGCGCTGCTCGACCTCGCCGAGCAGGACGGCATGAAGGTCGTCGGCGCGCTCGTCACGCACTACCACCAGGACCATGTCGGCGGCTCCATCTTCGGGATGGAGATCGAGGGAGTCTCGCGGCTCCTCGAGCGAGCGCCCGTCCCCATCTTTGTGAACGAGCTCGAGAAGGAGGGCACGCGCCGCATCACGGGCGCGTCGGCCTCCGACCTCGTCGCGAAGACGGGCGGCGACGTGATCGAGCTCGGTCCCGTGCGCGTGCGGCTGCTCCACACGCCGGGTCACACGCCGGGCTCGCAATGCTTCCTGGTCGAGGAGGCGGGGCAGCCCGGCCGACTCGTGTCCGGCGACACGCTCTTCCTCGGGAGCTGCGGTCGCGTGGATCTCCCCGGTAGCGACCCGGAGGAGATGTACCGCAGCCTGAACGAGAAGCTGAAGCGCCTGCCGGACGAGACCTTGCTCTACCCCGGTCACCTCTACTCGTCGGAGCCGTGGGGCACGATGGGCGACGAGAAGCGCAGGAACCCCTTCCTGCGCGTGACGGGTCTCGATCAGTTTCTCATGTTCATGGGAGCGTGACTCGCGATCTCGGTAGCCGACGGGCTCCCTCGGGTGGCGCCCGCGCTCCATGGCTCGCCGCGCTCGATCTCAGAAGCTGGATCGCGGGCGGAGAGCGCGGCTGCGCTCTACTTCCGCTCGGGCGCCCCCCCACCGTCGCCCGTCTGGCGCGCTGTTCGCTGGAACGTCCGATCAGGGATCGCTCTAGCACAGCGAAGCGCGCCGAAGGCGCGCGGGTCGCCGCAAGCGGCGGCGGAGACCCGGTGACGCCTCACTTCGAACGCCGACGCGCGCAGCGAGCGAAGCGAGCGGAGTCCACGATCAGGGGTTGCCGACCACGATCTCGCCCTCGAGCCTCCGCGCCGCGTCCTGACCGGCCTGCAGCACCTCGGGCCGGACGACCTTGTACTTGTAGCGGCCGGGCTTGAGCTGGCAGAAGCTCGCGAACTCGCCCGCGTGGATCGGCGCCGACTTCAGCTCGTCGTCGACGATCGAGAAGTTCACCAGGCTGTGGCAGACCATCGAGCGCGCGATCTCGCGCTCGAACACCACGGTCGACGGCGCGGCCGAGTAGCTGATCCACGCCACGAGCTGTCCTTCGCCGACGTTCACGAGCCGCGGGTTCAGCGCGTTGTCCGTGATCAGCACGACCTCGTGATCACTCTGCTTGTACTTCGGCGAGAGCTGCGGGATCTCGCCGGGCGTCTCGTAGGGGATCTCGGTCGGGCGCTTGTCCTGCGCGGCGGCAGAGAGCGCGAAGCCCCCCACGGCGGCGACGAGAGTGAGGAATGCGGCGAGCGGGCGATGCATGGTCCGACCGACCTCCGTGTAGGCGCGCTGGTTCCGGTGGGGCGGCGCGCAGAGCGCGAGCCAGCTTACCGCTGCGCGCGCGCGGTGTCGCCGAGGCCGCCCCGCGGCGCGACCGAGCGGCCCTAACGCTCCGGATCGACGCCGCTTTTCAGTCGGGAGCCGGGTTGAAATCGATGCAGGGGTCCACTAGCGTTGCCGCCTTCTCGCCTCGGCCGGCCGGCCGCGGTTCTCCCTCAGACCCGAGCCCGGAGATCCCCCATGAAGATCATGGTGTGCCTGAAGCAGGTCCCGCATCAGGACGCCCGCCTCGACATCGATGCCGCCGGCACCTGGATCAAGGAAGACGGCATCAAGTTCGAGATCAACAGCTACGACACCTACGCCCTCGAAGAGGCGCTCCGCATCAAGGACGGCGGCGAGGCCGAGGTGCTGGTCGTCTCGATCGGACCGGAGCGCGTGACGCAGGCGCTTCGCACCGCGCTCGGCATGGGGGCCGACCGCGCCATCCACGTGAAGGACCCCGAGGTGCAGGGCTCCGACGCGCTCGGCATCTCGCGCATCCTCGCGGCCATCGCGAAGAACGAGAAGCCGGACCTGATCTTCATGGGCCTCATGTCCGACGACGGCAACTTCTCGGCCGTCCCGCCGATGCTGGCCGAGCTCGTCGGCGTGCCCCACACGACGGCCGCGCTGAAGATCGAGCGCTCGGGCAACCACGTGACGGTCGACCGCGAGATCGAGGGCGGCGCGCACGAGGTGCAGGAGCTCCAGGTGCCCTGCCTGGTCGCGGTGCAGACCGGCATCAACCAGGTCCGCTACGCGTCGCTGAAGGGCATCATGGCGGCCAAGAAGAAGCCGCTCGACGTGAAGACCGCCGCCGATCTCGCGCTCGCCGGCAAGATCGGAGCGGGCGCGGCGCGGGTGAAGATCGAGAAGCTGGCGCCGCCGCCGAAGGGCGACCGCGCGGACATCCTCAAGGGCTCGACCGACGAGATCGTCAAGGGCCTGGTAGGCAAGATCAAGGAGCTCGGGCTCCTCTAAGGGGCCTGCGAGGGAAGAACGTGGGCAGCATCCTCATCGTTGCGGAGATCCAGGGGGGGAAGATTCGCGAGGCCAGCTACGAGCTGGCGTCGTTCGCGCAGAACGTCGCCGGGACCAGCGGGCGCAAGGTCGCCAGCCTGGTGATGGGCGCGTCGATCGGCGCGCAGGCCGAGGAGCTCGCGAAGAAGGGCGGAGGGAAGGTCTTCTCCGCCGAGAGCCCCGCGCTCGCGCAGTACAATGCCGAGGCCGCGCTCGCGGCGATCAAGGCCGCAGTCGCCGCGTCCGGCGCCGATCTGATCCTGATCTCGAACACGCCGTCGGGCTGGGACGTCGCGCCCCGGCTCGCCGCCGCGCTCGAGGCCGGATTCATCAGCGACTGCTTCCAGGTCGGAGCCGAGGGCGGCGCGCTCGTTTTCAAACGCCGTGTCTTCAACGGCAAGCTCGACGCCACGATCCGCGCCACGGGCGACAAGGTCGTCGCCACGGTGCAGCCCGGCGCCACCGCGCCCTTCGCGGGCACGAGCTCGGGCTCGGTCGAGAAGCTCGCAGTGTCGATCGACGCCGCGAGTCTGAAGAGCCGCTTCGTCGGCATCAAGCAGTCCGAGGCGAAGGGCGTCGATCTCACCAAGGCCGACATCATCGTGTCGGGCGGTCGCGGCGTCGGCGACCCGGCGAAGTTCCCCGAGGTCATCAAGCCCCTCGCGGACGCCCTTGGGGGTGCGATGGGCGCATCGCGTCCGGTCGTCGATGCGGGCTGGCTTCCTCACGAGTACCAGGTGGGTTCGTCCGGACAGATCGTGAGCCCGAAGCTCTACATTGCGTGTGGCATCTCGGGCGCGATCCAGCACCTCGTGGGCATGAAGACCTCGAATTACATCATCGCGATCAACAAAGATCCCGATGCTCCGATCTTCGAGGTCGCGAATCTCGGCGTGGTCGGCGATCTCTTCGAGATCGTGCCCGCGCTGACCGCCGCGGTGAAGACGGCGAAGGGCAGCTGAAGAAACGTCCACGATTCCTGCTCCGCGGCCAGACTTTCGTTGACATCGCGGAGGCGCAGGGGTACAGACTCAAGAGCCTTCCGTGATCGCACGGTCGGCGTCTTCTGCCGCGGATCCTCTCGAGCTGCAGCCGCGACGGGATCGGATGAGCGCCCACCAGGGGGTGAAGGGATGCTCGCTCCGCGCCGGATCGCATTCATCAACGAAAAGGGTGGAAGCGCCAAGACCACCCTCGTTGCGAACCTCGGCGCGTATCTCGCCCTGCACCGCGGCCGCCGCGTGCTCGCGATCGACATGGACCCGCAGGGCCAGCTCGCGAAGGTGCTCGGTATCGACCGCCGCGCGCCCGCGCGCACCGCGATCGACCTGCTGCTCGACGGTGTCGTCGGAGACGCCTCGCTCGACCACGGGCCCGAGCGTCCGGCGCGTCAGAGCCGCGTGCTGCCGATCGTCCACACGCGCATCGTTGCGCTCGACGCGATCATCGCGAACAAGTCGCTGGGCCTCTTTCCCGCCTGGCAGGACGGGGAAGACCTCGATCCCTCCGGCCGGCTCGCCCGCGCGCTCGAGGGGAGCCCCGATCTCGACCGCTACGACGTCGTGCTCTTCGACGCGCCGCCTTCGTTCGGACCGCTGACGCTCAACGTCCTGCGCGCGGCCGAAGAGGTCGTGATCCCGGTGCCGCTCACCTTCCTCGCGCTCGACGGCTGCGCGGAGCTGGTGCGGACGATCGAGACCGTGCGCGCGCGCTACGACCACCCCGAGCTGCGCATCAGCATGGTGGTCCCCACCTTCTACCGCCGCACGCGCCTCGCGCACGAGATCCTGGCGCGCCTTCAGGCGCGCTTCCCGAAGGAGATCTCGCACTGCGTGGTCGGCTACCACGTGCGCATCGACGAGGCGCAGTCGCGCGGGCTCTCGATCTTCGAGTACGCGCCGCGCGATCGCGGCGCAAAGGTGATGGCGGAGCTCGCGGAGGAGCTCGAACAGCGCGGGGAGCTGCCCGTGTTGAAGGAGAGGGCATGAGCGAGGCGGACCCCGCCGCCGAGCGCTTCCTCGAGACCGAGGGTGTGCTCGCGGACGCGGAGCCGGGCGACGAGGGGCCGGCGCTCGGCTCGGATCCGTTCGCCGAGCTCGGGGGCCCGGACCCGCTCGACGAGCGCCTCGAGCTGCTCGATCGCGCCTGGCGCGACGCGCAGCCGCGTCGCACGCGAGCGCGTCGCGTCGCGCCGATCGCGGAGATCCGCGCGGATGCACGGCCCGCAGACGCCGCGCCGCTGCGCGTGCCGTCGAAGCGGCGCGTTCCCGTGCTGCCGACGCTCGGCGAGATCGAGCTGCCGGAGCCGCAGGGGCTCCTCGACCGCTTCCTCGGCGAGGATGCGCGCCGTGTGCTCGCCGCCTTCTCGCACCTCGTCGAGAACGAGGGACCCTACGACCGCTTCGGCTTCTCGCCCGAGGTGACACGGCGCGCCTTCCCGTTCTTCCAGGCGCTCTACCGCGGCTGGTTCCGCGTCCGCAGCGAGGGACACGGAAACGTGCCGGAGTCGGGCCCCGCGGTGCTGGTCTCGAACCACGCGGGCCTGCTGCCCTTCGACGCGGCGATGAGCGTGATCGACCTCGCGCTCCACAGCGATCCGCCGCGGCTCGCGCGCGCGATCGTCGACCGCTGGGCCGGGACCTTGCCGTGGATCAACGTCTTCTACGCGCGCTGCGGCCAGGTGATCGGTACGCGCGAGAACTTCGCCGACCTGCTCGACGACGGTCAGCTCGTGCTGGTGTATCCGGAGGGTGTCGAGGGCATCCGCAAGACCATCGCACAGCGCTACCGACTCCAGAGCTTCCGCGTCGGCTTCGTCGAGCAGGCGCTGCGCTCGCGCGCGCCGATCGTGCCGATGGCGGTGATCGGCAGCGACGACCAGGCTCCGATCCTCTACGACCTGAAGCCGCTCGCGCGCGTGCTCGGGCTGCCGGCGGCGCCGATCACGCCGACCTTTCCGTGGCTCGGTCCGCTCGGGCTGCTCCCCTACCCCGTCCGCTACAAGATCGTGTACGGCGAGCCGCTCCGCTTCCACGAGCGCTTCGGGCCCGAGGGCGCCGAGGACGCGCGGCTCGTGCGCTACCTGGCAAACCAGGTCCGGCGCACGGTCCAGCAGCTGATCGACCGGGCGCGCTCTTGAAGCGCGTGCTCGTCACCCACGCCGACGAGCCGATCGGGCGCCGCGCGGTCAAGACGCTCTACCACGACGCGCGCGTGGCGGCGATCTTCGCGGTCGGCGACGGCCCGCCGCCGCGCTCGTTCGACAAGTTCCTCTCCGACGGCGAGACGCGCGTCACCTACGCGCGCGTCGATCTCGCGCGACACCGGCCGGTCAGCGACCTCTTCCACTCGAGCGCGTTCCGCGCGGCCGGGATCGACACCGTCGTGCACGTGCCGCGCCACGGCGCCGCCGCCTCCGAGCAGGCGCCGCTCGTGGCCGGCCTCGCGGAGCGCACCGCCGAGACGCGGCTGCTGATCCAGCACTGCCTGGAGGCGCCGGAGATCGAGAGCCTCGTCGCGCTCGGATCCGCCTTCGTCTACCGGCTCGCGCCCGGCAACGTGAACCGGCTCGACGAGGACTCGGAGCTCGACCTCGACCCCGACGTCCCGCCCGAGATTCGCTCGTGGATCGACTGCGACATGCTGCTGCACGGCGAGGTGCACAACGACCGGCTGCGCGTGGTGCTGCTGCGCACGCCGACGGTCGTGGCGTCGGGCGGCTACGTGTACCTCCACCCGACCTTGTCGGGTCGCGGCGGCCGCCGTCTGCGTCCGGCCGGCTTCGATCCGATCTGCGCGCTGATCTCCGACAAGGACGTCGCGCGCGCGATCGCCCGCGCCGTTCACGCGCCCGGGCCCGGCATCTACAACATCGCGGGCAGCGAGGCACTGCCGCTCTCGCTGCTGGCGCGCTGGACCGGCCGCGAGACCTGGCCCGTACCCGGCCCCGTCCTCTCGCTCGCCTCGCGCGGCGCGCGGATCGCGGGTCGGGCGTTCGAGGCCGCGCTCGACGGTCCCCATCTCCGCTACGGCTTCACGCTCGATACGAAGCGCGCCGAGCGCGAGCTCGGCTTCCGCCCGCTCGACCGCATCGGCATGGCGCGCGCGGGCGACGGCGCGCTGCGGCTGGAGACGGCGTCGGCCTGAACCGCGCGCGAGCTTCGGTCCGCTCGCGGTGTAGCATCGATGCGATGAAGCGAACGCCTGCCCTCGCGCTGCTCGCCACACTCGCCTGCGCCACCCCGCCCCCGCCGCTGCCGCCGTGCGCGGCCGACACACCGGGCGTCCCGCTCGCCTACCAGCTCCACGCGCCGGACGGTCGCACCGCCTTCCTCCAGGGCTCGGTCCACTTCGCGCGCGAGGCGGAGGCCGAGCTCGACCCGCGCGCGAAGGAGGCGCTCGCGCACGCCGACCTGCTCGTCGGCGAGCTCGACATGGAGAACCTCTCGCCGATGCAGGTCGCGAGCCAGCTCTACGAGATGGGCCGGCTGCCGGAGGGCCAGCAGCTCTCCGATGTGCTCTCGCCCGAGACCTTCGCGCTCCTCCAGCAGCGCGCGAAGGAAACCGACACGAACATCGAGCCCTTCATGCAGATGAAGCCTTGGGTGCTGGCGATGAGCTTCATGGCCGTCTCGCTGGTGAAGTCCGGATTCACGCCCGAGGAAGGCGTCGAGCTGAAGGTCTACTCCAGCGAGCGACCGAAGGCGACGCGCGGCCTCGAGACGATCGGCGACCAGCTCGCGCTCTTCGACGACATGAGCTTCGAAGCGCAGGACCACATGCTGCGCGACGCGCTCAAGCCGACCGAAGAGAACGCGATCCAGCTCGAGAGCATGTTCTCGGCCTGGCGCTGCGGCGATGCCCCGGCGCTCGAGTCGGTGCTGAACGACATGCAGTCCTCGGATCCCGACCTCGCGTCCTTCTATGACGCGACCATCTTCCAGCGCAACCAGCGCATGGCGAAGGGCGTGCAAGCGGTGATGGCAGAGTCGCAGCACGCCTTCATCATCGTGGGCGCGCTGCACCTGGTCGGCGCGCGTGGCATCCCCGCGCTGCTGCAGCAGGCGGGCTACCGGGTCGAGCCGCTCGAGGTCGGACGACTGCCTGCCGGAGAGCCGGCCGACGCGGGAGCGCCCGCAGCGTCGCCCCGATGAGCCGCTACACTGCCGCCTCCGTTTTTCCGAGAGGCGGTGCATGTCGATCGATACTTCGCGCTTCCGGAACGGCCTCAAGGTCGAGCTCGACGGCGAGCCGTTCGTGATGATCTACTTCCAGCACGTGAAGCCCGGCAAGGGCGGCGCGTTCGTGCGCACCAAGCTGAAGAACCTGCGCACCGGTCGCGTGCTCGACCGCACCTTCCGCTCCGGCGATTCGCTCGACGAGGCCGACGTCGAGGAGCGCAAGATGCAGTACGTGTATCAGGACGGCGACCAGCTCGTCTTCATGGACACGGAGAGCTACGAGCAGATCCCCTTCTCGGCGGATCAGGTGGGCGATGCGCGGACCTACCTCCAGGAGAACCTCGACGTCGACGTGATCTTCTGGCGCGGCAAGCCGATCAACATCGAGCTGCCGGCCTTCATCCAGGCCGTCGTCACGCAGACCGACCCCGGCATCAAGGGCGACACGGCCTCCGGCGCGACGAAGCCGGCCACGATCGAGACCGGCGCGATCGTGCAGGTACCGCTCTTCATCAAGGAAGGCGAGAAGATCCGAGTCGACACGCGCAGCGGCGAGTACGTCGAGCGCGTCGGCTAGCGAGATCGCCACGTCCGCCAAGGGCTCGCCTCCGCGCCGCGCCGTGGTGTTCTCGGGCGGCGGCGCGCGCGGCGCGTACGAGGCCGGAGTCATCCGCTACCTTGCCGACGAGCTCGCGCCGCGGCTCGGTCGCCCGCTCGCGATGGATGTGCTGTGCGGCACGTCGGTCGGCGCGATCCATGCCTGCTTCCTCGCGGGCACTGCGGACGAACCGGCGGGTCGCGGCACCCGGCTCGTCGACTTCTGGCGCGCGATGCGCGTGCAGGAGGTGCTGCCCTTCTCGACGCGCGATCTCCTCGGCATGGCGCGCCGGCTCTTCGGGCTCCGCCGCATCGCGAAAGCCTTCCGCGTCGGCCGCGCGCCCGACCGGCTCTACGGTCTCCTCGACACGCGCGCGCTCGAGCGTCTGGTGGTGCGCGCGGTGCCCTGGCTCTCGATCCACCGCAACGTCGTCGCGGGGCGAGTCGGTGCGGTGTGCGTCGCTGCGACGGAGCTCGCGACCGGACGCGTGGTCGTGTTCATGGACACGGCGGACCGCGAGCTGCCGGGCTGGAGCCGCGATCCCCAGCTGGTGCCGCGCATCACGCGCCTGCGCCCCACCCACGCGCTGGCGTCGGCCGCGATCCCGCTGCTCTTCCCGGTGGTCCGCATCGCGAGCACCTACTACGGCGACGGCGGTCTCCGCCTCAACACGCCGCTCTCTCCGGCGGTGCGGCTCGGCGCGGACCGCGTGCTCGTGATCGCGCTCCGCATGAGCCCGGGCGCCTCGCATACGACCGCGACCCACAAGGTCGAGGACTACGCAAGCCCCGCGTTTCTCTTCGGCAAGGTCCTCAACTCACTGATGCTCGACCACATCGACACGGACCTCTCGCGCATGCGCGACATGAACGAGCTGATCCGCGACGGCGAGCGCGCCTTCGGCCCGGATTTCCTGGCGCGCCTCGGCGCCGCGCGCGAGGACGCGCACGAGCCGCGCCGCGTGATCGAGGAGCTGGTGATCCGTCCGTCCGCCGATCTCGGTGTGCTAGCCGGCACCGTGCTGCGCGACCTTCCCGACGCGGCGCTGCGATCGCCCTTCTTCCGGCTCGCGCTGCGCAACCTCGTCGAGTCGGACGGCCGCTCGGCCGAGGCCGACCTGCTCTCCTATCTCCTCTTCGACGGCGAGTTCCTCGATCCGCTCGCCGAGCTCGGCTACCGCGACGCGCGCGCGAAGGAGGAGGAGCTCGCGCGGTTCTTCACGGACTGAGGATCGGAGGGCGACGTGGAGATCCTGTTTCGCCACTTCTGGATCGCCTTCGTCGTCACCACCGTGATCAACGGACGCCACTGGTGGCGTCGCGTCCAGGACCGGATCCGCGCGCAGCCGGAGCTCGAGCCCGGCTACCGGCGCCTGTATCGCGGCTACATGCTGTGGTGGAACCTCCCCTGGCTGGTGATGGGCTTCGGCGTTCTCACCGGGCGAGTCTCCTCGATGTTCGATTACCTCCAGCCGAGCGCAGGCAATCCCTTCGTCCTCCTCTGGTGGGGTCTCATGGCGGCCCTGCTCGCGCTCGGCACGTGGTGGATCTTCGCGGGCAGCGGAGCGGAGCTCCTCGAGCGTCACCCGGGCGTGTACATGGTGCCGGCGTGGCCCGCGTCGAAGCTGCGCCTCTTCTGGTTGGGGCTCGTGGCGTGGAACGTCGTCATCGGCACGCTGCTGTTCCTGGGTTTCTTCGGCGCGCCCTCGCCACCCAGCGGCGCTCCGCACCCGCCGCCCGACTGGGCGGCCACGTTCTTCCCCGTCTTCTTCGTCGGCATGTGGGTGCTCGTCAGCTATTCGATTTCTGCGATCGGCGGCTGGCACACTCTCGCCGGGCACTACGCGGAGAGCTCGCCCTGCACCGGCGCACGATTTCGCCTCCGCTCGGGGCAGATCGGCGGACTCGCCAACTATGGAGGCGTGCTGATGCTCGGCGCCGATCGCGCCGGCCTCCACCTCTCCGTGGCACTGCCCTTCCGGCTGGCGCACCCGCCGCTGTGTGTTCCGTGGAGCGACATCCGCGCGCGCGCGGTGCGGCGGTGGCTCTCGGAGGGCGTCGAGCTCGAGTTCGCGAAGGCGCCGAACGCGACGTTGCGGATCTCGCGCAGCCTGGCGAGCTCTCTGTTCGACGCGGCCGGCACGCCGGTGCAGGTGCAGCCCGCGGCCTGAAGGAGAAAGAGGCAGATGGCAGAGGAGACTTCCGCGCAGCGCGTCGCGCGGCTGAACGAGTTCGCTCGCACCCGACACCCCGGGATGGTGGGTGTCGAGCTGATCTCCTGCGAAGCAGACGAGGTGGTGGGACGCCTTCTGGTGACGGCGCCGCTGGTCGCGGGCACGGGCTATCTGTGGGCGCCCGTCGTGATCACGCTGGCCGACTGGCTCTGCGCCGCCGGCATGGGGCCAAATCTGCCCGAGGGCGCGGCGTTCACGACGATCGAGCTCAAGGCGAACTTTCTCGGCACGGTGCGGGAGGGCGGCGCGATCCGTGGCCGCGCAGTGCCGGCGCACCGCGGCCGCACGACGCAGGTGTGGGACGTCACCGTGCAGGACGAGGCGAACGGGAGGACGATCGCGCTGTTTCGCTGCACGCAGATGGTGCTGCTGCCGCGGAGCTGAGCCGTCGTCTGTCACCATGGTTGCAGCGAAGACGTCGTGTCGCTTCGACGTCATGACGCATGCGAGATAGTCTCGGCCGCGTGGGATCCGCCAGGCGCTCGACCATCTATCTCGACCCCGAGGTGCACCGGGTGCTCCGCGTGAAGGCCGCCGAGACGGGCCGCCTCATCTCGGATCTCGTCAACGATGCCGTCAAGCTCAGCCTCGCCGAGGATGCCGCGGACCTTGCCGCCTTCGACGAACGGGCGCGGGAACGAAGCGTGAGCTTCGAGAAGGTCGTCTGGGAGAAGCGGCCGCGTGGCCGCCTATAGGCTCCTGACAAAGGCCTCGGCCCGGAAGCAGCCCGAGGCCGTCGACGTGTACCGTTGAGCGCGCCATGCGGGGCAACCAGCTCGCGCGCCAGTGGCAGCTGATCCAGCGCCTCGCGCGCAGCCGCTACGGCCTGGGACTCGACTCGCTGGCCGACGAGCTCGGCTGCGTACGCCGCACCGTGTACCGAGACCTCGACGCGCTGATGCTGGCGGGCTTCCCGGTCGTCTCGGAGAAGCGCGACGGCCGCGTGCTCTACCGCTTCCTCGACACCTTCCGCCTCGGCGACGTGCCGTTCACGCCGGACGAGATCCTGGCGCTGGCCTTCGGCGAGGATCTCCTGCGCGCGCTCGAGGGCACGGTCTTCCACGATTCCATCCGCTCGGCGCTCGCGAAGATCCGCGCCGGGCTCGGGCCCGAGCTGACCGAGTACCTGGCGCGGCTCGGCGAGTCGTTCCGCGTGCTGCCGGGACCGCACAAGAGCTACGCGCACCTGCGAGAGACGATCCGGCTGCTGAACCAGGCCGTGCTCGAGCGGCGCACCCTCCGCATCCGCTACCGCACCGGCAGCACCGGCGCACTCTCGAACCGCGAGCTCGATCCCTACCGCGTCTGGTACCGCAGCGGCGCCCTCTACGTGGTCGGGTTCGACCACAAGTCGCGCGAGATCCGCACCTTCGCGGTCGACCGCATCCGCGCCGCGACGCCGACCGCGCGCCGCTTCACGCCGGATCCGGGCTTCGACTTCGACGCGACGATCGGGGCGTCGTTCGGCGTGATCGCCGAGCCCGCGACGACGGTCCGCATCCGCTTCGAGAAGCGCTGGGCCGACTACGTGGAGGAGCACATCTGGCACGCGAGCCAGAAGGTGGAGCGCACGGCCGACGGCCGCGCCGAGCTCGTGATGCAGGTCGGCGGCACGGCCGAGCTCCGCACGTGGATCCTCTCGTTCGGCGCGGGCGCCGAGGTGCTCCAGCCCGCGAAGCTGCGCGACGAGGTGGTGGCCGAGCTGCGCGGCGCGCTGGATCGCTATGCGGCGCCTCGCGCCACGCCTGCAAAACCCCGCCGCGCCGCGACGCCGTCGCGGTAGGATGGAGCTTCAGCTCTTCAGCGAGGAGGATCGGTCATGGCGAGTCCCCTTCTGGAGCGCGTGAAGATCCAGGCGCGGGTGCTCGTGCCGGTGCTGCGCGCATTCCGTGAGGCGATCGGCACGGAGCGCGCGAATCAGATCGCGTGGCGGGCGCTGGGAGAGTGGCGCACGTGACTCGAGAGCTGCACGCGAGCTTCACCGGCACTCCGCGCGAACGCTGGGAGGCCGGCGTGCGCGCGGGCATGCCACAGATCGGAGATGCGGTCGACATCGAGATGCGAACGACGACGGCCGAGCAGGTCGACTTCGACATCACCGGCTGCCGCTTCGCGGAGCTCTTCCGCGCGCTCGACGAGCCCGACCTCGGCTTCGCGCTCTGCTGCTCGGTGGACGACACCGCTGCCGAGGAGATCGGGCAGGGAGAAGTCGGCTTCCGCCGCACGAGCACGATCATGCAGGGCGGCAGCCGCTGCGACTTCCGCTACGCGCTCGAGCGGAGCGGAAAGCTATAGGAGACACCCCGGCGATCGCGCAGCGATCAGCTCGCCGCCACCTGCGGCACACCCTTCACGCCCGGCGTGCTCTCGACCATCATGCCGAGCGCCTTCCAGCGGTCTTCCGTGCGCGCGGTGAGGAGCCCGAGGTTCCGCAGGTTCGGCACCACCGTGTGCATATAGGGCATGCTGTTCAGCTCGGCGAAGTTCGGCAGCGACAGGAACATCTGCGTCACGTTGTCCGCGTCGATTCCGTACTTCGGACCGAACAGGTGCAGCATGTCGAGCTGCTGATTCGCGTTCAGCGCCTCGAGGATCTGGAAGGCCCAGTCCTCCATGGCGTTTCGCTGCTCGGTGCTGGCCTCGCGCACCACGCGGCGCATCATCAGCACGCCGAAGGCGGCGTGGCGCGCCTCGTCCTGCTCGATCCGCCGCAGCGACTCGATCACGAGGGGGTTGCGACACTCGATCCGGATCATGTCCATGATGCCGACCGCCATGCCCTCGAAGAGCGTCTGCATGCCGAGCGTCTTCTTCTGCGCGCTGTCGGCTTCGAGCAGGATGTCGAGCAGGATCTTCAAGGTCGGCCCGATCGGGTAGATGACGCCGAACTTGCGCTGCAGGAGCTTCGAGAAGGCCTCGACGTGGCGCGCCTCGTCGATCACCTGGCTCGCCGCGTACCACTTCTCGTCCATCTTGTCGCAGACGTTGGTGAGCTGACCGCAGAGCTGGAGCGCCGCCTGCTCGCCGTGGAGGAGCTGCGAGAAGAGGTGGTTCAGCTCGTCGAAGGCGGCGGCCTTCTGGGTCGCCTCGTCCTTGCCCATGAGCTTGCAGATCTGCGCCAGCATCGACGCCTCGGGATTCAGCACCCACTCGTCCTTGCTGACCGGAATGCTCCAGTCGAGGTCGACCTCGGCGTTCCACTGGTTCTGCTTGCCCTTCTCGTAGAGATTGCGGAGCTCGGCCACCTCGGAGCCGTAGTTCCAGGTCCAGTGGAGCTCCATCGGGACCTTCACGTCGAGCTGCGAGCGCAGCCGCGCGATCTCCTTCTCGTCGATGATGTCGATCACCTCGAAGCCGCCGAGCTGCTTGCGGTGTCCTGCGATGAGCTTCTCCACGATCTTTCCTCCTAGGATTGGGGGGACGGGCTCGCGGGCGCAGCGATCCCGTGCCGGAGCAGTGCGATCAGTTCGGCCTTGCGTTCGGCCACGGCCTCGGCCGAGAACAGCGGCTTGCCGAGGATGCCCTCGCCGACCTCGGCCGACGCGAAGTGGTAGACGGTTGCGCCGATCAAGGTCTGCGCGGTGTGGGCGGCCGACACGCGCCGGAAGACGCCGGCGTCCATGCCCTCGTGCAGCAGCGCCTGCATGCGCGTCACCAGCGCGGCGACGATCGCCTCCGCGCGCGCGGCCTCCGCGGGCGGGTCGTCCGCGAACTCCTCTTCCTCGAAGAGCGAGCGGAGCAGCAGGCGCGCGGTGGTCGGCTGCTCGGCGAGCTGGTCGACGAGCGCGACGACGAGACGCTCCGCGCGCTCCTGCGGCGGCGCCTTCGAGTCGAACACCGGTGTCACGCGCGCCTCGATGCGCTCGAGCGCGCGCGACACCACGACGCAGTAGAGCTCGGCCTTGCTCGCGAAGTGGTGGAAGAGCGACGACTTGCCGAGACCGGTTGCGTCGGCGAGCTCGCGCAGACCCACTCCGGTGTAGCCACGCCTGGCGAAGAGGGCCTCGGCCGCATCGAGGATCTTGTCGCGCGAGCTGAAGGGGGCCGCCGGCATCACGGACCTCGGAAGCGAGCCCGCACAGCCTACCCGACCGACCGGTCGGACGCCAAGCTCCCTATCATCTGATTCCGGCGCGCCGCCGCTCTTCTGACACCCGTAAAATCGGAATTGACAGGCGTCAGCGCTGCGTAAGACTGCGCCCCGTGTCGCTTCCTGCCGTCCTTCCGGCGCGCCGCGTGCGCAAGGTCGACGCCACCCGCGCACGCCTGTTCGAGGCCGCGATCGCGGAGTTCCGCCGAGTCGGGCTCGCGCGCGCGAACGTGGCCCGCATCGCGCGCGAGGCCGGCGT
>Ga0335082_10000500_pt1 | contig 40628 bp, 35 predicted proteins | sample Lox_Sample_41_FD_206718 | JGI IMG/M metagenome (GOLD analysis project Ga0335082, IMG submission 206718) | Soil microbial communities from Loxahatchee National Wildlife Refuge, Florida, United States - Lox_Sample_4.1 | ecosystem: Environmental > Terrestrial > Soil > Wetlands | place: USA...
TTGCCGTCTGGTGGCTTCGCCTCGGCATTAGCATTGAGCGTATCCAGCCTGGCCATCCTCAACAGAATGGCCGCCACGAACGCATGCATCTCACCTTGAAAAAAGAGGCCACGAAACCGGCCGCCCCCAACTTCCTCCAGCAACAAGCCCGCTTCGACAAGTTCATGGACATCTTCAACCAGCAGCGTCCGCATGAAGCTCTGGATATGAAGTGTCCCGCAGAAATCTATCAACCTTCGCCACGCCCTTACACCGGCTTGCCCGATATCGATTATCCCTTCCATGACAAAACCATTGTGGTCACACGCTGCGGCCGCATTTGTCTGGGCAACAAAAAAATCAATTCCGGCCAGGCCGTCGGCATCAAGGAAATTCACGACGAGATCTGGCTCGTCAGTTTTATGCAGTATGATCTGGGTTATTTCGATTTGGAGACCAGAGTCTTGGAACCGCTCAAAAATCCATTCGGCCCAAAAGTGTTACCCATGTGACCGGTACATTCTGTAACCCATGTCTCCGGGCTGGACCGGAATAAGTTGGTCGGGGAGAGAGGATTTGAACCTCCGACCCCCTGGTCCCGAACCAGGTGCTCTACCAGGCTGAGCCACTCCCCGACTTTGGTAGACGCTGTGGAGTTGCCGCGCGCGTCCGATGTCAAAGACGACAACTAACCGATTATAACATTCTGAGCCGACGCTTCTAATCGCGAACTGCCGACCAAATCACCTGCTCCTCATCACGGCTCGAATGATGCAATCCATGCATTCGTGTCCTGCCGAAAGCTGACAAGAAACGGCAAATTGAGGTTTCAATTGCGAACCTCAACTTCCCCTCGCGTGCACGTTTTTTCAATCTGACGCGTCCGCCCCTATAAAAGTTCGCGAGCTTTCAGAGTTGCACAAATTACTCATCGCCGCCGGACTCGGGTTGTCCGAACCGCCACTCGCGGACTACGATGATCCCGTCATCCCATTCTTACTTTTATGAGAACGACTTTCACCGCTGCTCGATTGTTTACTCCCGTTGACGAAATTCGCAATCCCTTGCTCGTAGTCGAAGACGGTCAGATCTGCTCGCTTTCATCAAGCGCGAGTGCTGAAGTTCCGCGCGATGGCGCAGTCGTCGACCTCGGCGACACAACGATTGTCCCCGGATACTTTGACATTCATATACACGGCGGTGCCGGTGTCGACACAATGCGCGCCACGCCAGACGAATTGCCGCGTCTCGGACAATTCCTCGCCAAGCACGGTGTCACTGGATACTTCCCCACCACGGTCGCCGCTCCCCTGGACGCGACCTGTTCCGCGCTCGAGCGATTGGCAAATGCAATCGAAGCTCCGCCAAAAAATGGTGGCTCTCCCGGGCAGGCTCGCCCGCTCGGAATCCATCTTGAAGGTCCGTTTCTCAGCCACAAGCGCCGCGGAGTGCATCCGCCGGAATTTTTGGTCTCGCCCACGATCGAGATTTTCGATCGGTTCTGGCAAGCCGCGCGCGGCCACGTTCGCATGATGACCATCGCGCCAGAGATTCCTGGTGCGATGGAGGTAATCGCCGAAGCGGCCCGGCGCAAAGTCTGCGTCAGTATTGGGCATTCCGATGCAGAACTGCCGGCAGCCCAGCAAGCCGTAAAGAACGGTGCGCGGCATGCCACTCACACGTTCAATGCGATGCGCCCGCTGGACCACCGTCAACCTGGGATTCTCGGCGAGGTGCTCAGCGACGACGCCATCACCGCCGACCTGATCGCCGACGGAATTCACGTCTCGCCCCAGGCGGTCAAAGTTTTCCTGCGTGCGAAAGGTCCCGAACGCGCCGTCCTTATTACTGACGCCATCTCCGCCACCGGAATGCCGGAAGGCCGCTACCAGCTCGGACCGATTGAAGTGGAAGTCAAAGATGGCAAGTGCACTGCGAACAATAGTCTCGCAGGCAGCGTGCTCACCATGGACCGTGCTGTCTCCAACGTAACCAAGTTTTCAGATTGGACCCTGCGCGCTGCCGTGCGTGCCGCCACTTTGAATCCCGCACAGGCGGTGGGGATGGCAGATTCCCGCGGCACCTTGAAACCCGGTGCGAGCGCCGATTTCACAGTTCTGAGTTCGGGTGGAGAAGTTCTGAAGACGATTGTGGCCGGACACGGCACCTAGCGCTTAGTTCGGTTTCCGCCGTTTCGCCTCTGCCAGATGATGCAGCAGCACCATCTCGTCGGCGCGTGAGAGCTGATCGAGGAACGATTTCCCCGTGTTGTGTGTCTCGTCGCTGCTGGCTTTTGCCCCAGAGCATTGCCGCAGCTTGTCCCCGAATTCAGGCTCGTTGCTCATCACCTGTTCGTAGAACCACAGAAAGTGCCGCATCTGGTCGAGAGCTACGCGTAGGGTCCCGATGGGCTCGGTTTCCGCGAGCGAATTCAAAGCTTCCATCAGTTCAGGATCGCTCGGAGCCTGCATCGCCGCGCAGTTCAGTTCCTGCTGGATCTTTCGCAGGTCTTCCGTCACGCGCGCGATTCGAAGATGAAGATCGTTCATATCGTCGAAGGCCATTTCGGGTTGCCAGTCAAAACATCTCATCGGCACGATTCAGGGAGTAGATGTCCCACGGGCATGCGCTTTCGTAATTCGAGAGTTACTTTCGTCCAATTATCCGGCGCTATTGTAAAAGCCTTGATTGGCGGGGCTTTTCAAGCACTTGTCCTACGAATCTCGGGAACGCCTACAATGCGTTTGCCTTGAACAGGATTCTCCACCGCGAACGTTAGTGCACTCAGCATCTGCTCCAAAGTCACCAGCCCAAGCCGACGAGCGCCTTCGCGCGTCGAAGGCAGGATCTCAGCAACCTTGTACATCGGGAGTAGGAGATACGGCCACCAGTGGCCCGGACCAAGCACATACCAGGGGCGCAGGATCGTCGCATTCAGTCCCGTCGATTCGATTGCCGCTTCGCATTCCGTACGAACGGCAATGTACGCATGCATCGTAGGTGCCGGATGAGCCACGCTCACATAAACAAGGTGGCGGACTCCCGCCGAGACTGATGCCTTCACCGCGCCGAGACCGGCAGGAAGATCCACCTTCTGAAACTCAGCGGCTTTCGCGGGACTCGGATGCGCTACTCCCACCAACTGCACAAACGTATCGGCAGGAGCAACCTGATGCATGTAGCTGCTCGCATCGAGTGCGTCGCCGAACACGGGGTCACACCCGCCCGGCAACTTCTTCTCTGATCCGGCACGCACCAGGGCCCGCACCTCATGCCCCCGCGCTAGTAACCGGGGGATCAAACGTTGACCCATGTAACCAGTTCCCCCAGTCACAAATACGCAGTGCTTCGTCATTCACGCCTTCAATTTGTCTTTATTCTTCCAAGCTGCGAGCTTTCGCCATTTAGATTGGCGGATTGTAGCCGTGACTGCGACTCCCAACAACGCAAAAATCTGTGATACAAACGCGCCGTGCAGGAAAACCTCAAACAGGGCACTTCCAGCGAAGGACTGGTTCGTGCAATGGGCAGGTGGACGCTCGCGGCCCTGATCGTGAATTGCATCATTGGAAGTGGAGTCTTCGGATTGCCGTCGATTCTGGCCAGCCTGGTGGGACCCGCGAGTATCACTGCCGTCCTGTTGGCGGCGCTCGTCGTCGCCATCATCATGGCTTGTTTTTCCGAAGTTGCCTCCCGATTCACCCAGACGGGCGGGCCTTATCTCTATGCTCAGGCCGCTTTAGGAAGATTCATGGGCATTCAGGTTGCCTGGCTGGTCTGGTTCGTGCGCCTAACAGCTTGCGCGGCGAATGCCAATTTGTTTGTCACGTATCTCGGAGAATTCTGGCCCCAGACGAATTCGCAACCTGCCAAGATCGCCATTCTCACCCTCCTTCTCGGGATACTCGCCGCCATCAACGTTCGCGGCGTCAAGGCGGGAGCTCACGTCAGCACCTTCTTCACAATCGCGAAACTCGGTTCCTTGGCATTCGTCTGCGCCGCTGGAGCTTTTTACCTTCTCTCTTCGCATCACGCCGTGCCACAGGTAACCATCTCTCCAAGTGCAAACCAATGGGCTCGCGCAATCGTTCTCCTTATTTTCGCGTACGGAGGCTTCGAAGCAGCACTCATCTCTGCCGGAGAAGCAAAAGACCCGCGACGCGATATTCCTTTTGGATTGTTCACGGGCTTGATCACGTGCGCCGTGGTCTACGCAGTCATTCAATGGGTTGTGGTTGGAACGTTGCCAGATCCAGCGAGTAGCCAGCGTCCCTTGGCCGACGTCTCTCGAATCGCGATCGGTGCGGGTGGAGCAGCCCTGACAGCCATCGGAGCGTTGTTCTCCGTCTACGGATACCTGAGCGGGAATATTCTGGCGACGCCGCGAATCACCTTCGCGCTAGGCGAGCGTGGCGACTTCCCTGCCTTCTTCGCTCTCGTGCATCCGCGTTTTCGCACGCCCTATGTCTCGATCCTAGCCTTTACGTTCTTCGTTTGGCTGCTGGCCCTGTTCGGCAGCTTTGCCGGAAATGCCACACTCTCGGCAGGATCACGCCTCTTCTATTACGGAGTGACCTGCGCCGCGCTGCCTGCTCTGCGAAAAAAGAGTCGGGAGCAAGCGCTTGTCCGGATGCCCGCGGGCAACATGTTGGGGATTCTCGGCGCACTGATATGTGCGGCACTTCTCACTCAGATCGAGTACAACAAATCGCTCATCCTCGTCATAGCCGTCGCAATCGCAATCGTGAACTGGCTGGTTGTTCGAAAGAACAGACGCCCTGATCCCAAGTCCATCGGTCGAACAATCCCATAGGGTGCGACCCACATATCCTTTCTATGGGAATTTTCGCTTGACTTTTATAGTCGGATTCCGATATAACGGATTTCGACTATGAAGGAAGATTTTAATCAGTTCCTGCCTCTTTCTCCGGCCGCCCTGCATATACTCCTCGCGCTCGCGAGCGAAGATCGTCATGGCTATGGAATCATGCGGGAAGTGGCCCGTCAATCGGATGGCCGCTACAAATTGGGTCCTGGCACGTTGTACGACAATTTGCAGAAACTGCTCGATCAAGGGATCGTCGAAGAGTGTTCCCCACGTTCTAAAGGTGATGATCCAAGGCGCCGCTACTATCGGCTCTCACGTTTCGGCCGGGGACTTTTGGCAACCGAAGTCACGAGACTTGAGGCCCTGGTTCGCGAAGCAAGACAACATCTCGACATCCGTCCCCAGAGGGCATGATGACTCGCACCTTATATCGATGGCTCATTTGTTTGCATCCACCTGGCTTTCGCCTGCAGTTCGCGTCAGAGCTCCTCTGGATATTCGACGAGTCCCGTGACGAATCAGGCGCGGTGTTGCTCTTGTGCGACGCGGTTATCTCTCTGCTGCGGCAGTGGCTCCTGCGGTCGGGAATGTGGAAGTGGGCCGTAGGCGCTATTGCCGGAGCTTTGCCTGTCGTCATCGGATTTGGAAGCTTCATGTTCCATTGGCCTATGCGCCCGTGAATCAGGGGCCGTCTCGTGATGGGTTTGTGAGTCCGTCATTTTCTGAGGAGGCCACGCAAATGAAAAAGTGGGCTCTGCGAATTTCGTACGTATTCTTGACCCTGATCGCGCTAGCCCTTCTGGCGGGCTTCACCTATGAACAGGTCGGCAGGGCCAGGGACGCCAGCCAACTGCCTCCACGCGTTGGCCAAGCGATCGATATTGGTGGACGAACTCTGAACCTCTATTGCTCTGGTCAGGGTACTCCGACCGTGATTCTCGAACCCGGTGGCAACTCGCCCGGATATGCGCAGCTGTGGCTACAGTCCAAAATCGCGGCGTTCACTCGCGCCTGCTGGTACGACCGCGCAGGCGTAGGTTGGAGCGATCCGCCATCATCTCCGAGAACAAGCACCAGCATCGTCAGCGATCTGCACGAGGCGCTACACCGTGCGGGAGTTTTGCCTCCATACGTGATGGCTGGCGGTTCGGTCGGCGGCGAATATGTTCACATCTACGCAGCGCGCTATCCCACGGACGTGGCCGGATTGGTCTTGATCGATTCCTCAGTTCCCGACATGCACGAACCAGATTTCGCGTTATCCCCCTTAAATCGTATGTCGGGCAGCACAAGACATCTGATCTGCATGGCACTACCAGCCGCGGCACGGTTCGGGATAGTTCGATTCATGGTGAGCAAGGAGCGGCGTCCTTATCCCCCTGATCTCACTGCCGAGCAAGCCGACGTATTGGCGAAGCTCGAAGCACAGCCAAAGGCCTTCATCACTGACGCCGAGCAAGCTTGCGCAGCAACCGATCAAGGCAGAATCGTTCCGAGGGAAGGTGGCGGCAACCCCGACATCAACGATGCTGCAAGAAACGCGGGCAGCTTAGGAGATCGCCCGCTCGTCGTGCTGACTGCAGGCAGGTATTGGGCTCCCGACGGCTTCGAAAAAGAAGCAGGGGAATATCACAGGATCTGGGTGCATCAATACCAGGCAAGCCTGGTGCGCTTATCCACGCATGGTCGGCAAGTCATCGTCGATGCGGACCACGGCATGTCGCAATCCCCGGAATCCATCGTCACAGCGGTCCGGGAAGTGGTCGACGAGGTACGCGCAAACGGCGGCAATACCGATGTCAGCGCTGAAGCGGCAAAGCCAGTGAAGTAGCTTCAGGCCTGACAATCAATCAAACTGAACGGCGCCAGTTTTGGTAGCGCCAATCAATGGGCGCTATCCTCGTTCCATCGCCAGCAACGCTTTCTTCCGCTCCATGCCCCACCGGTACCCGCCCATGCTCCCATCTTCGCGTATCACCCGGTGACACGGAATCGCAACCGCAACCGGATTCGTCGCGCACGCTCGCGCCACCGCCCGACAAGCTCGCGGACGTCCAATCGCCCTCGCCACATCGCTGTACGATTTCGTCGATCCAAACGGGATGGACTGCAAATAGGTCCACACCCGCCGCTGGAAGGAAGTCGCTCGAATATCGAGAGGCAGTGCGGAATTCAAATCCTCTCCGCGCATCTGATGCAGGAGAACTTCTACCCAAGTCTGCAATCCGCCTTCATCCACCTTCCGCGCCGCAAATGGGAACTCCCTCTTCAGCCCGTCAATGAGTTCTCTGTCCTTCCGCCCGAATTGAATCGCACAGATGCCACAATCTGTGGCCGCAATCAACATGCGCCCAAGGGGTGAATCCGTGCAGACATAGCGAATCGCGGCCGCAATCGCTCCCCGCCGGTACTTGTCCGGCGTCATCCCCAGCTGCGAGGCTGTTCGCTCATACAAACGACTGCTCGACCCATACCCCGCGTCGTACATCGCACGGGTCACCGAGTCCCCGGCCTGCAGGCTTCGCTTCAGCGTTCGCAGACGGCATGCATCGGCATATTCGCGCGGCGTAATCCCCACTACAGCCTTGAACCGCCGCTGCAGTTGAAACGGGCTCTGTCGGAATTCTTTGGCCAATCGTGACAGAGTCACCGGTTCGTCCAGATGCTGCTCGATGAAGCGGCAGATCGCTTTCACTCCGTCCATTTCCTGATTTCCGGTCGCCGACTTTGGCCGGCAACGCAGACAGGCCCGATATCCGGCTTTTTCCGCCGCTTCCGGAGCAGCAAAGAATTGAACATTCTCGCGGCGAGGCCTGCGCGCTGCACACGATGGGCGGCAGTAAACGCCGGTCGTCGAAACGGCAAACACGAATTCACCGTCGCGGCGGCCATCGCGCTCAACAACGGCTTCCCACCTCGAATCTTCCGTTGCGAATTCCTTTCCTTTTTGTGGAGGCATATGCTGCTGACTTCCCAGTGCGAGTATGGCATTCGTCGTCATAGTGAGCCAAGCCTAACGCCTGCTATCGCAACCAGCTATCCGAATCTTGCGTTCAAACTGATTTTCTGCGGTTCCGGAATACTTATTGCCCAACACCGCCGAAACGGGTAAATTTCCCGTGAGCTTCTTACCCAATAAATCAGAGGACGAATCACACATGAAGCACAAATCCTCCATCATTCTGAGCCTGCTCTGCCTTTCGCTGCTTGGAACTGCTCTCGCCCAGCAAGCGTCGAAACACGTTCTCAGTGCCGAGGAAGCGAAGAAGGCCACTCCGACCGAATACTTCTACCGCGGCCAGAAAGCTCCCGTGCAGATGCGGAATGCAGGCGGCTTCCAACTCGCCGACGGCAAGATAACTCTCGCCGCCCTCGTCGACGTGTCCGGCTACGCCAGCGACGTGGCCCAGAAATATCAAGGATTGCTCATCACAGAATCCAAGCTAAACATCGGAGGCTCATCCCTCGCTCCCGGACAATATGGTTTCGGATTTACTGCGGACGGCAAGTTCGTGGTGACAGACGTCGCGGACCACGACGTCCTGAGCACTTCCTATCAGACAGACCAAGCTCTGAAACCCGCAGTCCCGCTCAAGATAGTTGCCGATGGAGAAGGGTACAAACTGTACGCTGGGAAAAAGTGGATCGCCCTAAAAACCTAGTAAGAAGTCCACGATGCATCAGTACGAACTGATTGACAAGAAGCTGATCGTGTCCGAAACGGCAAGGCACGTTTATTGCATGTCAGCCGCAGTGTCCCTGACACTCTATGCTTCGCTGGTGGGTGTACGGATGAGTCCTTCCGCCTTCTGGAAATGGCCTATTTTACTTGGCGTACTGGGGATGGCGATCACTGCAGCGGGAATGGAAGTGTTCCTGTTCCGCTTCGATGAATCGGCAGCATGGAAACAAATATTTTGGTTCTGCTTGATGCTGTTCGTTCCTTTGGGTCCGGCCGTATATTGCTACTTGGTCTACTCACGTTCCACTGTGGTTCGCGCGACCTGTGATGCCGAGATGACGATCTCCGCTGGCCAGAAGCTCAGCGATTGATCGTCGCAAAAGAAGCGGCGCTAGCGCGAATTCGTATCCTTCATCAGCTTGATCAGCTCTTCCCTCCGCGCACGATACAACGTGCGCTCGGGATCCAGCTTCGCTGCGATATCAATTTCGCTTAGCGCCTCGTTGTACCGGTCGAGGCTCATCAGGCACGCAGCCAGCGAGTAGTGGTTATCCGCCGAAGCTTTCACCCGCAGCGCTTCCCGGAATTCCTTCTCCGCAGCCCGCAAGTCCCCTTGCTGGAAGAACACCGTGCCGAGCAGATGATGAGCCAGGTCCGAATCTGGATTGAGCGAGACCGCGATCTGCAGTTCGTGCAGTGCCTCTTCCGGCTTGTTATTCATGAGTAACGCTTGTCCAAGAATGCGGTGCTCGGCCGACCCTGTTGGATTCTGTCGAACTGCCAGCCGCAACTCCTCCACCGCCGAGTCATATTTCTCTTTCGCCATATAGGCGCTGGCCATACAGGCGTGCCCCTCCTGCCACTCGGGATGTTCCTTGTAGAGCTCCTTCAACTCCGCGACCGCAGCATCAAAATTCCCCTGGTCGCAGTACGTGTTGCCCAGGTTATTCCGGACCGATGCCTCTGCAGGAGCTAACCGCTTTGCGTCCCGGTATTCCGCCACAGCCCCGGCCAGATCTCCCTGCTCATGCCGAATCAATCCAAGATTCGAATGGGCCTCCCAGAATCCCGGACGGATTTCGATTGCTCGGTGGTAGGCCGTGACCGCCGCGGGCACATCTCCCTTCGAGTGCAGCGCAATCCCCATGTCGTAATACGTATCCGCATTCTTCGGGTCACGCGCCAACGATTCTGAGTAAGCCTGCACAGCCGGCCCGTACTGCCCAAGCGAATAATGTCCCAGACCAAGGTATTGATACGCTTCCGCATTCGTTGGATCGATGCTCAGCGCCGTCCGCGCTTCCGCAATCGCATTCGGCCCATCATCAAGACGGTAAAAGAGATAAGACATGGCATTGTGGTGCTCGGGCAGGTCCGGCATCAGCTTCAGCGCCGCTGCCAGTTCTTCATAGGCATCATCGAAGTCGCCCTGTTGCCGGAGAACATTGCCGAGGGCAAAATGCAGAGCCGGGTTTTCCGAGTCGTTCGAGATCAGGGCCCGGAAATCGTTCTCCGCTTCTTGGATCTTTTGCGCCTGAACTTCACGCGCCGCCTTCAAGAGACCTTCAGGGATCCCCGCCCCGATCTGGGCCGAGAGTACATTTCCGGACCTGACGACTTTCATCAATTCCGGGCCAGCGCCAAGCGACTCCAAATTCTTCAATTCCCGTTCTGTGGGCAGGTTCGCTAATCCGCGCTCTTTTGTGACGCGCGCCAGCCGAGCGCTTGTGACTCCGCCCGTCAACCAAGCCCCCAATTCGCACGTTGTCACACCCGGCCCAACTTCCTTGTGATCAGGAGATTGCGCGGCTAGAGGCACCAGAAGGAAAAGTAAAACGACGAGCGAAGCCTTAACTCTCAAAGGAATTCCCCAGCTTGTGGATTGGCTTGCCTCTTGCGGCTTTTCGTAGGCACCGGGACACGAACGCCTTCGGAAAGCCCCCTCCTTGAACCTTAGCCCGACGGACTTCTGGAGAGTAAGGTCACGGTAGTAACATGCGGCAAATGACGCTAAACTGAGACTGGCAAATGTTCCGGGTTCAAGACCGTGATCCGAATCACACCGTTCCGTGGCACCTCGCACCGAATCCTGGTCGCACTTGCCTTAAAACGATAGACACGCTACAAACGCTGCCACGGATCGGTTCCCAACCTTTCCTGCCGCCACCAAATAGCGTATGATCTAATTTGCTTGTAACCCTCGGAGGCTCCGATGTTGGAAGGTCTATTTCAACCGATGCACCTGCTGGTCATCTTCTTTATTGCCCTGCTGGTCTTCGGCCCAAAGAAATTACCTGAGCTCGGCAAGGGTCTGGGCGAGGGGATTCGTGCTCTGAAAGACGGCATGAAGGATCATCCCCCGGCGCAGGGCTCGACCGACCAGAAAAATACCGAAACCAAGAGCTAACCGACTCCTCGTCGAGAAGCATCCAACGCCGTTACTGTGCTTGGCGTCATCTTCGTCTCTCTGTGTTTCACCGCTATTGGGTCCTTGGTACTCATCTCTTCTGAAATTTGGAGGCTAGGCCGTGCTACGCAAGTTTGAGGTATTGGCGCTAACCGCGTTTTTCGGACTGTCATCCGCCCTCTTCGCCGACCAGGTCACATTGAAGAACGGTGATCGCTTGACAGGAACCGTCGTCAAGTCCGATGGCAAGACTCTCGTCATTCACACCGACGCCGCCGGCGATGTCGAACTCAAATTCGACGCCATTCAGGAAATCAAGACCGACGCAGAACTCCATGTAGAACTCAAGGGCGGGAAAACTGCCGTCGGCCCGGTGAGCACTACCGACGACAAGATCCAGGTCGCGGCAAAGTCAGGAACAGTCGAAGGTTCCACCGGTGACCTTACGGTCATGCGCAATGCCGCCGAACAGTCCGCCTATGAGCAAAAGCTTCATCCCGGCCTGATGCATGGCTGGGAAGGCGGCGTCAACGTCGGTTTCTCAATCGCCCGCGGCAACAGCGAAACCGAAAACCTTGCTTTTGCGTTCAACGCCGACCATCCTACCGAGCACGACAAGATCACTCTTTACGCAAGTTCCATCAACACGACGAACAATCTCGCAAGCCCGAGCACAGTGGCTGCCTTGACGCAGGGCGGTTTGCGTTACGATCACGACCTCACGCCCAAGATCTTTGCGTTCGGGGCTGCCGATTTTATGGCCAACGCACTGCAATTTCTGGATCTTCGCCAGGTATATACCGGTGGCTTTGGATACCATGCAATCAAGTCGGACCGTACAATTCTCGATCTCCTCGGCGGTCTCAACTACACGCATGAAACCTATTCCAACGGAAACCTGATCGCACCCGGCCCGCCGCCGGTGTATGACTCTTACGGCAAAACAAATCGATTTCTGGCTTTAACCCTGGGCGAAGAGTGGGATCAGAAAGTCGGCAAGAGCACAACCATTGTGCAGACTGTCGGATTCTTCCCCGACTTGCAGCAGGAAGTCGGCGAGTACCGTTTCCAATTCAACCTGGGAACCGTCACCAAGCTGAACAGGTGGCTCGGTTGGCAAAACCAATTCGGAGACATTTATGTCTCCAACCCGCCGATTGATGCCAAGAAGAACGACCTAGTATTCACCACGGGCTTGAACATCACCTTCAACCCACCGAAATAAAGCTGGAAGAGGGCGCACCGGGATGGTCGCGGTTCACCGGTAGCGCCGCGTCTCGCCTCCGCGCTTAACTCCAAAAAGGCTGCCCCACTCTTGTCGCGGTTTATGCGACAGGGTGGGGCTTTTGACTTCCCAATGAGAAATAAGAAAACGACGAACTATGCCACCGCTTCCTCAGTATCGTGCACGATGATCGCTTCTTCCTCGTCTTCCCTGATTGCCGTATGCGTCTTCGCCACCAGCATGTAAATCGACGGCACCACAAACAACGTAAATACCGTTCCGATAAACATACCGCTGACCAGCATGATGCCGATGCTGTTCCTCGCTCCGGCACCAGGTCCTTTCGCGAGCACCAGCGGGAAGTGCCCGCAAATCGTGGCCGCGGTCGTCATCAGGATCGGCCTCAGTCGTGTAGTCGCCGCTCCAATAATCGCCTGCAGCTTAGTCAGGCCAGTTTCCTGCAAGTGATTCGCGAACTCCACGATCAAAATTCCGTTCTTGGCGATCAAGCCCACAAGCGTGATCAGTCCGACCTCGCTATAGATGTTCAGCGTCGTGAATCCCAGGAATGAGAACATCAGCGCGCCTGAAATCGCCAGCGGGACTGATCCTGCTAGAACAATGAACGGATCGCGGAAGCTCTCGAACTGCGCCGCCAGCACCAGGTAAATCAGGATCGCCGACAGAAGGAACGTTCCCAGGAACTTGCTGCCTTCTACACGAAGCTGCCGCGACTGCCCCGCGTAGTCCACGGTGAACCCTTGCGGCAGAACTTGCTTCGCCTCGTTCTCGAGGAACGTCAGCGCCTGATCCAGCGGCACATTCGGCGGAATCACACCTTGAATTCGCACCGCGTTCAACTGCTGGAACTTATTCAGCGACCGCGGTTCTGTCGTCGTCTTGAGCGATGCAAACGTCGACAACGGCACAAGTTTGTCAGCCGAACCTTTAACATAAATCTGTGAAAGCTGATCGGGCGTGAGCCGCTCGACGCGCTTCACCTGCGGGATCACCTTGTAACTGCGACCCTGGATGCTGAAGCGGTTCACGTAATTTCCACCCAGCATCGTCGACAGATCCTGCCCGGCTTGGCTCAAATCCACGCCCTGCGAGCGCAATTTGTCGCGATCGAATACAACTTCCGTCTGCGGCTGATCGAACTTCACGTCTGTATCCGCGAAGATGAACATCCCGCTCGCCATCGCCTTCTTGACGATCTGCTCGGCCAACTGGCTGACCTGCTGCGGCTCTGCCGCGGAGGCAATCACGAAGTCAACCGGGAAGTTGCCGCCACCGGGTAGCGGTGGAGGCGTCAACGGAATCACGCGGATGCCCGCAATCTTTGACAACTTTCCGCTCGATTCCATCAATAACTGCTGCGTTGTCTTCGCACGCTGGCTCCATGGCTTCGTGACCATGCCACCAAATCCGCCGGACGGAGTGGTGATCTGGAACGTGCTCGCGTTCTCCGGGAACGAGTGATAGACGTCGTACACTTCCTTCGTGAACAGGTTCGTCTGATCGATCGTCGCATTCGGTGCTGACTGAATCACGCCGAACACCACGCCTTGATCTTCGGCCGGCGCTAGTTCCCGCATCGAGAACATGTAGAACGGCACCATCAACACAGCGACAATTGCCCACACCGTGAGCACCACCGGACGGTATTTCAAAGTACCGCCCAGCATGCGCCCATACAGACTGCGGACCCTTTCGAACGCTCGATTGATAACGCCCGCAAAGCCCTTATGCGATGCGCCCTCGCGCAGCAACTTCGAACCCATCATCGGCGAGAGTGTCAGAGCCACGATGCCCGACACAACGACTGCGCCGGCCAGCGTGAATGCAAACTCCCGGAACAGCGCACCGGTCAGTCCACCTTGAATTCCGATCGGCGCATATACGGCCGCCAGCGTGATCGTCATTGCGATGATCGGTCCCACAAGTTCGCGGGCCGCATCGCGCGCCGCCTGGTATGGCGTCTTGCCCATTTCCAGGTGGCGTTCCACGTTCTCCACCATGACGATCGCGTCGTCCACCACGAGTCCGACCGACAGAACGATCGCCAGCAGCGTGAGCAAGTTGATCGTGAATCCCGCGGCCAGCATCAAGAACACAGCGCCGATCAGCGAAATCGGAATGGCCACGATCGGAATCAGCACGGACCGGAACGACCCCAGGAACAGGAAGATCACCACAATGACGATGATCAGCGTCTCCGTCAGGGTATGCAGAACTTCATCAATTGCGTCCTGGATGTACTCGGTCGAATCGTAAGGTACGCCGGCCGTCATTCCCGTGGGAAGCTGAGCCTGAATCGCCGGCAACTGTGCGCGCACAGCCTTGATCACGTCCAGGGAGTTCGCCGTCGGCAGCACCCAGATACCCATGAACGTTGCCGTCTCACCGTTGAACTTGACGTCCTGGTCGTAGTTCTCCGCGCCCAGTTGCACATCGGCAATTTCGCCAAGGCGAACAACGGTGCCGTTGTTCTCCTTAATCACCATCTGCCGGAACTCTTCTGGAGTGCGCAGGTCGGTGTTCGCCACAAGGTTCACGGAAACCATCGAACCCTTCGTGCTCCCCAGCGCCGAAAGATAGTTGTTCTTCGACAACGCGTCGTGCACGTCAGACGGCGAAACACCGCGCGCCGCCATCTCTTGCGGCTTCAGCCACAAGCGCATGGCAAACGTACGATTTCCAAGAATGTCGGCGCGCTGCACGCCGCTGACTGCGCTGAGCTTCGGCTGCACTACGCGCGTCAGGTAATCGGTGATCTGATTCTGGTCGAGATCTTTCGAAGAAAATCCAAGATACATCGCCGCAAACTGCGTGTCGGCGGTCTGCAGATCGATGACAGGGATCTGCGCCTCAGGAGGAAGATCGTTCCGCACCTGCGCCACTTTCGCTTGAATCTGCGTGAGTGCCGTGGTCGTGTCGTAGTTGATCTTCAGGTGAATCTGGATCGTGCTCAGTCCCTGCGCGCTGGTCGACTCCATGTAGTCGATGCCGTCCGCGCTAGCCACCACCCGCTCGATCGGTGTCGTGACGAATCCGCGCACCAGATCCGCATTCGCACCCACATATACAGTCGTAACCTGGATCACCGCGATGTCGCTGCGCGGATACTGCCGCACGCTGAGCGAGCGAATCGCCTGCAGGCCGGCAATCAAGATGACGAGGTTCACCACCGTCGCCAACACCGGCCGTTTTACGAAGATGTCTGTAAACTTCATGCCCGCTCCTGTGACTTGCGCAGCAAATCCCTATGGGTGCCCCACCCTTGTCGCGATTTGTGCGACAGGGTGGGGATTTTGACTTTGCGGTCGTTAGCTGTCCTGCGGATTCGGATTGATGCTGTTGCTCGGCTTCACCGTGTTATTCACAAGCACCGGAGCCCCATTCCGCAGCTTGAACACGCCCGAGCTGACAACCTCATCTCCAGGATTCAGACCCGAAATCACTCCCACCTGATCGCCGCGCGACCCTTCCACCTTCACCACCTGCTGCCGCACGCCTTTGTACGCTCTTCCCTTCGGGTCGGTCATGTTCGCGATGACATAAACCGAATCGCCATAAGGCGCGTAGTTGATTGCCGAAGCTGGCAGCGGAATCACTTGTCGCGGACTTCCCAGCGGCAATTCGACTTGCACGAACATTCCAGGACGCAGCCTGTTCTCTTTATTCGTCACAATCGCCTGCACTTGAATATTCCGGGTCTGCTCATTGATCACGGAATCAAGCGCGATGATTCGTCCCGTGAAGTTCACGCCAGGAACATCAGTGCTGGTGACGCGGAGAACATGTCCGGCCACCATCTTCCCCGAATCCTGCTGCGGCACGCCGAAGTTGACATAAATAGGACTGAGCGTCTGCAGCGAAACAATCGCCTGCCCCGCCGCCAAATATTGCCCAAGGCTCACCTGCCGGATACCCAGGACGCCCGAGAACGACGCCCGAATCGTCTTCCGCGCGATCGCAGCCTTGACGTCTCCCACCTGTGCCTCAGTCGCCTTCTGCTGGGCAGCGGCGTTGTCATACTCTTGCTTCGCAATCACACCTGACTTTACGAGTTCCTGCGCGCGTCCATAATTAATGCCGGCCAGATCGCGTTGCGCCTCCAAGTTGGCGAGTTGCGCCCTTTCCTGGCGGGTATCGAGCTCAACCAGAATCTGCCCTTCCTTCACCCATTGGCCTGATTCAAAATGGATCTTGTCGATCGTCCCCGGCAGGTCCGCACTCACCGTCACTCCCTGGATCGCCGCCGCCGTCCCGATCACTCCCATGGTCGATGGCCACGTTTCTTTCTGAGCCACGACGGTCGTCACCGCCGTCGGTGGCATCTGGAAACTGGCCCCCGCCGCGATTGCAGCTTCCACCTGCTTGTACTTGATGAAACCCAGCCCTCCGACCAGGGCCAGCATGATCACCAACATCAGGACCATCCGCTTCGCCATACTTTCTCCTGTAACAAAACAGCTATCAGTTGTCTGCTTTTAACTTTCTGGGAGCCCCTGAATGAACCCCAGCGATGGAAATATTGATTTAAGTTCGCTTAAAAAGGATTCAGAGTTGAGCGACTGTTTCGCAAGAAACCGGTCGAATCTCATCCTGAGAAGCCACGCCCACTTCCCTCCATCTTCATAACCGATGTACCCGGACCGTCGTTACGAGCCGAACTGGAGAAAAGTTTTTCACACTCCGGCAGGCACACTGATGCTCCGCTTTCAGCCGATTTCAGATGGCACTACAGAACGGCACGTCGAGCAGGTGAGCTTCCGCTATTTTACACAACTGCTAAGTCTTTGATGGCTGGGGAACCCGGCCGGGCGGTGGCGTTCCAAATCACAGCCTTCGTTTTCGATCCTTCCAGTAGCATCAATTTTTCCAAGACGAACTCACCTTCGAGCACGTCGACCCGTAGCGCTCGAGTGTCCAGAGTGATGGTTCCGAATCCCGAAGCACTGGAAAAGAAAGTTCTAAACGGTCGCGCATTCACGCGAGGTCCGAACCAAAGCGTCTTGGTAACTGCCGAATACCGGAACCCCGATATCGCCGACAGCAATGCATAGCTCGCCATCGCGCGCGCGTAATAATTCCCGCATTCGTACTCATTCCATGGATTCCGCACCCGCCCGTCATACCGGCTGCGCAGCGCCTTCACAATGGTTAAGCCCTCGTGGACAAAACCCTCAGCGATCAGGTGAGAAGCCACCTGATACTCAATTCCCGTCCACACCTCATCGGAGTACACAAAAGGAAGCGTCGGTTTGTTCCCCCGCGGCCACGTGCAAAGCAGTAACCCGGGCTCATGCCCCATGGCATATCCCGGACGTTGCGCGTTCGCATGCTCGCTGAGATCGGTCTTGAAATTGTGTTTGAAGATCGCCTGCAACGCGCTCCGAGCCTTCTCCTTCGACAACGGCGTCTCCACTCCATACATCCGCGCCATCCACACACCAATCACTCCGTCAGACAAGCACCCCGTCCCATACTGATACTTCGGCCCCTCACGCTTCAGCAGTTTTTCCATCTCGCTGCTGCTGTCGTCGACCTTGGCGATCTTGGTCGCGAACGACTGATCCCGAAGGTCCGCATACTCGACTTTCTGCTGGTAGTACTCTCCATTGAAAAGCTGCTCATCCATAAACCGCGCGCACTTCCCCGCCAGTTCTCCATAGAATTCCGCATCCGCCGTCTGCCCAGATGCCCGCGCCATCTCGGCAAAAGCCGACAGTGCCCCCAGGTAGATGCTGGTACACATCCCGTCCGGCCCCCAGAACTCGATGTCATAGGTATTGTGATGAGGCTCGAACAGTCCTCCGCGATGGTCCGTATCCCACGTTCGAATGCAATAATCCAGACTCCGTTTCGCCAGCGGATACATCTTCTTCATCCACTCCGAGTCGCCGGAAATCTGCCACTCGCGATATACCTTCAGAATCCCACCCAGCTGCCCGTCCGAAGCCGCATGAAAATCATGTGGAACGGGCCCCTCCGGAAGCGCCGAGCGAAACGTCACATGCCCCTCGTCGTTCATCGATCGCATCAACTCGGTCTCGCGTAAGCTCCGCTCAAGTTTGGGGAATAGATGTGGAAACGCCTGCGCATAGTTCCACACATGCGTGCACGAACCGTGACAGCATCCGGAATCCGGAAAGCAGCCCTCCCACCCCCACATGTCACCGTTCTCCACGCGCAACACCGTCGGAGACTTCACAATGGCGAGGTTCGCCGACACCGCGTCTACGACATAGGAAGGCAGCGTCGACGAAAACAGCGCATCCTTGAACGCCAGCGTGCGCTTTCGGACTGCAGAATAGTTCTCCTCGACGTACAAAGCGACTTCCCGCGCGTCTTTCCACATCGAGGCGTAGAACGGCCGCCAAAGCGGACCTGTCCCCGTTCGGCAACCGGCCGAGCCCTGCGGCTCCGGTGCGCCCTCCACCTTCAATCCGCCAGTCTGCAGATAGCAATTCGGAAAGTGCCATGCAATCACGATGGGAAACGTCTGCGAAGCTCCCGGCGCCAACGTGCCCTCAAGAAGAATCGATCCGCCATTCCGCCCCGCTGTATCGATCGGATTGCTCCCGCTATTTTCCGTGAACGTTCCAGTCGAGACTTCGCGCCACAGCGCCGACAGCGAATCAAATTCCCACCCCGGACTCCGCAGCCACATCCCCTTCACCTTTGGCCGCCCGCCGACCGCAATCAAACAAGCACTGCCAAACGCCTCCGATTTGGGGTCTTCAACGTTGGTGAAGAAGACTCCCCTCCCCCGTAGTGCGGCGTTCCGGCTGTTCTTGTCGTCGGGAGCACAGCCGGAAGCCAGATGCGACAGGTGATAGGAGAATTCAAACTCCACCGGCTGTTGAGAAGCATTGTGGAAGCTGTATTCAAGAATGACGCAAGGAATCGACGAATTCTTGTCATCGAGCGGAATAAATGGATTCCACGCCGACACCGTAACCTGCAGCGGAATCGCCGCGTCGGCGATCTTCGCCTCCCCAAACGGAAATTCGCCTTTGAACTCGCACTTTTGAAAGCGGGGGAATCCTTCGAACCCTCCGCGCCGGTACCCCTCCCCCTGCAGTCCTTGATCAAAAAACCTTGAGCGAAGGAAACGGTCCCTCAATCAGTTTCGTAACCGTTGACGGCTTCTTCACATGCAAAATGGCAAACGCCCCCTTCGACGCCGCAAATCCCTCAGGCAAAGCAGTAGTAGCCGGATGATTCCAGATCGAGAAATCCTGCAGCCCGCCATACCCGTTGAGGCAAATGCACCCCGCCCCAATCCCGCCAATCGGCATTGCGACTTGAGTGGCAGTCCCGCCCGTGAAAGTGCGTTGCGGCCCGGAACGCAGTAGTTCTTCCAAAGAATAAGAAGCTGTAGAGGTCCCCGCTGCACTCTTCTCGGCTGCAGAACCTGTCGAAGGCACGCTAGCCGGAATCGCCGCACCAATCGCAATAGAAGAAGACGTGACCAGAAAGTCTCGACGTGTAGGCTTCTCGGAATTAGACATGTCCGGCCTCGAACACTGTGCCGCAACTAATAATCTTGCATACTGCCTTGAGGAAATCCTGCAGCAGCGTTTGAAAGGGCGCGGCTTCAAGCCGCGCCGTAAGTGTGGCAAATGAGTCGCGGCTTTAGCCGCTGAGGTGCATGGCTGCGAACGATAATCCCGAAGCTGCGCTACCGCAGCCTCGGCGAGAAATCCGTCATCTCCATATACGTGGAGTCCACCTTATCGACCAGTTTCCCATTCGCCTCAGACTTCTCCTTCACGCTCTTCCACTCCGGATCGTCCTGGAACGCCTTCCAGTTCGCCGCCGCTGCTTCCCGGCTCGGATGCTCGAGAATGTAGATCAGCGTGTTGCTCTTTTCGGGCTCATCCATCGGTGTCCAGTACGCGACGCTCTTCAATCCATGGCGATCAAAGATTTTGATCGTGTGATCGCGGAATCGCGCCTCCAACTCGGCCAACTTCCCCGCCGCCGCATGATAGACGCGCAGTTCAAATACGCCTGATGTTGCCGGATTAGAATTGTCGCCTCGGCGAGATCCAGCCCAAAGCGATGCTGGAATCATCGCCGCCGCAGGAATTACTTGGAGCAATGTTCGTCGTTTCACGGCACGCATTGTAGCAGCGATTCAGAGGTAGGGTGATTCGTAGCCGGATTTTCGCCGATTCAGAACACCTACCCTCTCGGCCTGTACAGCCAGCAGCTATAATTGCCCCCTCTCGCGGGGTTTCGATGAAGCACCTGCTCTCTCTCGTAACGCTTTCTGGATTCCTTCTGCTGACCAGCACGACAATCCCAAATCTCAATGCGACTGAGTCAGCAAGAAAGAAGACCATCGACGAACTCTTCCAGGACGCCCAGCACCTTTCTGCCTTATCGACCGCTGACCGGTTTCTCGCGGCATGGGTAAGTGGCGAAGACGGAACTGCCGAGTCTTTGATGAGTCCAAGCTACAAAGGCTCAAGCGATGACCTCGAGTCTTTTCTCGCCAGTGCTTGCCCCTGCGCCTTTGAGATCAAGCATGGAAAACGGGTTCGACCCGGCACGTACGAGTTTCCTGTCGTGCTCCTTCGCCCGCCGGCAGGAAACAGCCGTATTTCGGTGCAGCCATCGACCATCTTGGTCTCGAGGGCTAACGACGATCGTTGGCTGGTAGAGAAACTACCGTAGAGAATGGCTGCTTCTGAATGCTAGATGCTCACCATCAACGAGCCATCGGCAGGCGGGTGACGGTTGACACGGTAGAACATAATTGACCTGACATAGGGTCGCTTCGAAATTTCGAGTTCTTTCCTATTCCGCAAGTCAACCACCCGCGGGCGCAGAACGCATCAGCGAGGTAGAAACCCATGACAAATTCAAACGAAGTATCTTCCCGAACATTTCGCTCCCTTGGAATCGCAGCCGCATTCGTAGTCGCGATCTGCTTCGCCACGGCAACACCCGCATCTGCCCAGACGTTCACGGTTCTTGTGCGACTTAACGGAACCAATGGCACCAGCCCGGGAACGTTGGTACAGGGCATCGACGGCAACCTCTACGGCACAGCGTATTACGGAGGAAGCACCAACTGTACGTGGGGATACGGCGGCTGTGGCACTGTCTTCAAGATGACTCCAAGCGGCACCCTCACCACGCTCTATCAGTTTTGCACTCAGGCAGGCTGCGCGGACGGCGCCAGTCCTTCGGGGTTAGTGCTAGCCACCGATGGAAATTTCTATGGGATCACCACCAACGGCGGCTCCAACATCTGCACCGGCAACTTTGGCAATGGTTGCGGCACGGTCTTCAAGATGACCGCCGCCGGAAAACTGACCACGCTCTATAGCTTTTGCGTACAAGCCCCCTGCACAGACGGGCAAAAGCCGATCAGCATCATGCAAGCCGCCGACGGCAACTTCTACGGAGGCACCATCGACGGAGGCGCCAGAGGCTATGGCGTGATCTTCAAAGTCACCGCCGCCGGCAAGCTCACGAATCTCCACAGCTTCGTCTCTACTGACGGCGATACTCCGTGGGGCACACTAGTTCAGTCCAGCGACGGCACCTTCTACGGAACGACCGTCTATGGCGGGACGAATAGCGCTGGCACCGTCTTCAAGATCACCTCCAGCGGCACCCTGACCATGCTGCACAGTTTCACTCTCGCGGAAGGCGGATGGCCTTACGGCAATCTGGTGCAAGCCACGGACGGCAACTTCTACGGCACAGCTTCAGGCATCGGAAACAAGAATCCTGGCACAGTCTTCAAAGTCACGCCCGCCGGCATTCTGACGACGCTCTACACTTTTTGCTCTCAAGCCAATTGCACCGATGGCGAAGTCCCTCAGGCCGGTTTGGTGCAAGCCACAGACGGCAACTTCTACGGAGTAACGCTCAATGGCGGAGATCCTGCCTGCATCGCCCAGGGTCGCAGCGGCTGTGGAACAGTATTTGAGATCACTCCAGGCGGCACGCTGACCACACTGCACAGCCTCGAGAACTCCGATGGCTACTGGCCCAAGTCCACGCTACTCCAGCATACGAATGGGAACTTCTACGGGACCACGCAAAATGGTGGACCGGGCAATGGCACCGTCTTCAGCCTGGATATGGGTCTCGGTCCGTTCGTGAGTCTCCTGCGCAACCCCTCCAGAGTGGGACAGATCTTCGGTGTCCTCGGCCAGGGACTCGCCGGAACCAGCAGCGTCTCCTTTAACGGTACGCCTGCATCCTTCAAAGTTTTGAAAGATACTCTTCTGACCGCCACAGTTCCCGCAGGAGCCACCACCGTACCGATAACCGTGACTACACCCGGCGGCGTCTTGACGAGCAACACAACTTTCCGCGTGATTCCACAAATCCAGACTTTCAATCCAACCAGCGGCCCCGTGGGGACAGTCGTCACCATCACCGGAATAAGCCTGACGCAAACCACACAAGTCAGCTTCGGCAATCAAGTCCCGGCGAGTTTCACGGTGATCTCCGATAGAAAGGTGACGGCAACTGTCCCATCCGGAGCAGTAACTGGCCAGATCGCCATCCAGACCCCCGGAGGCACCGCCGTGAGTTCGGCTGTTTTCACCGTGACGCAGTAGTCCCGAAAAGCTTCCGCGACAGAACAGGCTGCCTTGCTAGGGCAGCCTGTTCTGTCGCAACAAGATTTTGAATTGACCTCTATCGGACTTAAACAGCCTGACGAAACCCTTCCACCAGCGGTCTTTAGAACTTCTGGGCGCGATACGCGCGGACAACTTGGCCAACTAAGCTACGCCTCTCCCACAACCTGCGCAGAACCGGCATTGCGTGATAAACGATCACGATTTCACATCCCTTGAGGATGATCAGTGCGGCTATGACTGCGGTTGTTTTCGACATTGACTACAACCTTGAAGTGGTGCTTCCCGGCCAGGTCCTTGCCATACAGAATATCTCGGTCGTGCGCCTAAGCGGCCCCGATCCCCTGCACCACCCCTTCGTAACGGGCGATCTCTGCATCGATCAGCGTCAGAGCGTTGTCCTCGAAAAGCGTCGGCGTTGCGCTCACTCTTGCTCGCATCTCATACAGGACGCCCAACACGTACGTCACTTCATCAGTGATGTGCTCGGTTCTGAAAGTCTCAGTGATAGGCATAGGACGTCCTCAGTTCAGCAGGCCAGTTATGGATAGGAGTACTGTCAAAACTGCCAGAAAAGCTGGCAAAGGAATGGCCAGTTCACGTGAACTGAGGAAGCCAATGACAGCCGTAACTTGGCCGTGCATGATTCGCGCAGCTAACATGGGCCCATGAAAGCTGCGCACGAGTTCTTGACCCGATGAATAGCTTCCGGTCATTGCTCGCAGTTTCGCTCCTCATTGCCTTCCTTAGCTTCGGAATACCCTTCGCGACTGAACCCGGCTCCATAGACGCAGCTATCAAAATAAGCCTCCTTCTGACGCTGTTGTGGACGGCGCTCCTGATTTTCGCTTTCATCAGGTTCAAATGGCCTGCTTTGTGGTGCTTGTTTGGCGCGCCGCTCACCGGCTACTGGCTCTTCGTGCTTTATCGGATAGCTTTTGCGTGCGGCCACAACATCAAGAACTGTCCCTGATTGATGCCCCCAAGAGGCCTAAAGGTAGATGAGCGCACACGTATTTCCGTGCGAATTTTCGACAATCGTCGTTTTCAAGAACTGGCGATGCTTGATGGAAACAGAAACGCTAGGTAACTAGAGCCCTGTTTAAGGGGAATAAATTTCGCGCCTACCATTACGACTCAGTGCGAGTCTTCCTGCCAGTCCTCTGGAGGAAGTGACAGCCCCCAAATGTTCTCCGGTTGGGCTAGCCCGATTCCACAGACGCGGGGCCGCTCGGGATCGACGTAGACAACCGTCGCAGCAGCACGCTTGTCCGTTAAGATAACGTGGATTTCAATCTTCATCTCCACGCGCAATGGGACACTAGTCCAAATCAGTGCTCCATGTCGGTTGACGATAATCGTTTCGCCGTCACATTCCAGTCGTTCATTTACACCCTGAGCAGCAACAACAACTTTTAGGGGAACGCGAGTGCTTCTGCGCGCATCTTGTGCGGGAAATTCTTTCACTGCTTTGTCCAATCAGGAAGGGAGTCGAACAGAAGAGATTACACCTTATCCATAACCATCGTCATTGCCCTAGTGCAACAAAGTTCAAGATTTGTCGCGGGACGCGAGAAATCAGCCGAGCCTTGCTGTTGTTCTCACACCTTAGAGCTCATTACAGAGTTTTGTATGAAAGAGGTTTAGAAGAGACTTACTAACTACGGCAGAGGTGCTGTGCGGGGCCAAAAGCATGGAGAAGCATTTGCCGCGCTGATGCAATCTCGGACGATCCCTTGTCGAGGAAGAGGCTCATTTCGATTGGACATCCGCAGCTGGTTCGTTGAAATAGGAGCAACCCTGTCGGTACGCCGCTCGATTTCCGCATACATTTCCTTTCGAGCTCCGCTTGTAGTCAGGCGCTGAATCGCACCTGTGATCACGCCATTCACGAACCTTGTCTCGTTCCACCGCGCCAGATACAGCGTCATCACGCCGCTGTCGTCGACGCCCACTCGTTCATTGGGGTCCCCAAGAATCAATGTCACTCTCAAGTCAATGTCCTCGGGTCTCCGATGGAATTGCTCGGCCACCACGCGACAAGTCGTCAGCAACAGGACTAGCGCCCGCTCTTGCGGCACATCAGCCTGATGAGAGTTCACGATCGTTAACGAATCTTGCCGAGATAGCTGTCCATTCAATTGCGGGACGGTCTGTGCGTAAGCAAAAATCCCGCCGCACGCAAGCACAAGAGCCGGTAAAAGCATGCTCTTTACTCTTTTTGGCGACAGCACGCGCATTGGATCTCTGCCTCGATTCCTACTGCCAAACACATTCGTTAGCGCTTGCTGGAGAGTGAACTCAGGTCGAAAAACGGAAGCCCACAGCCTTCTACATTCAAAGACGTTCCGGCTCTTCTGAATGTTTCACAGCCGTGCTGCGATATTTTCAGCTGGTGGTGACCTTAGATGGACTATATTTTGCGAGTTGGTGCTGGAATGAAGTCATTAAGATCGGAGGCTAGATGAAGTTCTCGAGACTTGTCCTTTTGCTGGCAGTTGCACATACGACCTGCTTCCTTCTTGCACAAACCTCTGGAGCACCCGAAATCCAGTACCGCTCGGTACCCGATTTCCTGCACCTCCCGCCTGATGTCAATTTTGGTGAGGTTGCCGGTATTGCTTTAAATTCCAAAAGCCACATCTTCGTGTTCTCACGGGGCAATACGACGGGTCCCGCATATGGCGCCGCGGCGGCGCAGTTACTGGAATTCGACCGCGATGGGAAATTTCTGCGCGAGATTGGCCACAACCTCTATGCCTGGTCTTATGCACACACGGTCAAGATCGATCCCCACGACAACATTTGGGTCACGGACAAGGGCTCCGATGTCGTCGTCAAGTTCACTCCGGAGGGCCGAGTCTCTATGGTTTTCGGTCGCAAGCAGGAGGCATCGGATGATGGGACTGGGCCGCTGAAAGAAGTCCAGCCTCCTCTTCCACCGGAAGATGGATTATTCAGACAGGTAACGGATGTGGCTTGGGATTCCCAAGGCAACACTTATATCAGTGACGGTTACGTCAATTCACGAATCGCCAAAGTCGACAAAGACGGCAATTGGCTCAAGTCATGGGGCGAACCAGGGGAAAAGCCCGGTCAATTCAACACTCCGCACAGCATTGCTATCGATGCGCAAGACAACATCTATGTGGCGGACCGGGGAAATCATCGCATTCAGGTATTCGACAAGAATGGTAAGTTCCTTCGCCAGATTGTTATCGATGTTCCCGCCCCGTCCGATGCAAGACCGGCGATTGGCAACAAAACAGATCATCCCTCTGGTTCGAGAACACCAGGTTCTCCATGGGCAATTTGCATTACGCCGCCGCCGCATCAAGTGCTGTTCAGCTCTGATGCATTTCCGGGACGAATATACAAGCTCAGCTTGGACGGAAAACTTCTTGGGATGTTCGGCAAGTCCGGAAAACAGTTAGGCCAGTTCGGATGGATTCACGAGATGGCTTGTCCCTCCGAAACTGAACTGTACGTCGCCGAAATCTTGAACTGGCGTGCACAGAAGATCGTTTTAGAAACCGGACATTGATCTTGTGCCAAGCACTCGAGTTTAATGTTTGCGTCGCCCGGTTGCCCCTTTACCCCGAACTTGCCGAGAGAGTTTCGTGTTGACACTCACATCATCTCGGTTCATACTCCTCGCCCAGCAGCGGGTGCAGATTTTGCGGCCGGAGCTGATATTCCCTCCTTATTGACCTCCGGTTCTGCACAGATTCTCGGGGCATCAGTAACAAATTTTGGAGTTGTGGCAGTCGGGTGATGCGAGAGCTGCGCGGACGGGAAAATAAAACGCGCAGTAGCGGGAGGCAAAACTGTCATGGCAGGAGCGATCTCATCCACAGTCATTCGATCGCAAGAGCATAGTTCGGCTTTGCGAAGACTGGCGGCCGAACGGCTTTTCTATGTGATCGCGGGAAGCGTAATGCTGGTCGCCACTGTAGTCGGCTTTCGCCTGTTTCTTGCGCATGGGAAAGGGTTTGGTGGAGGCGAAGTCACCCACCAGATTTTTCCCTTAGTCGTCGTTCATGGCCTCGCTATGTTCAGTTGGGTAGTCGTGTTTCTCCTGCAGAGCATCCTCATTCTGAACGGTAACCCACGTCTTCATATGCGCATTGGCGTTGGCGGCGCGGTGCTCGCCGGTGTCATGGTTCCCCTCGGATCAGTCTCGGCAATCTTATCGGCCCGCTACAATCCTGACATCTACCAGCTTTTGGGCGGGCCCAGATTTTTCCTGGCCACGATGCTTGGCGAGATGCTCTCCTTCGGCGTTCTCGTGGGCATTGCCGTCGTTTATCGTCGACGCCCCGAGATCCATCGCCCCATGATGCTGCTGGCGTCATTGATGATCATCTCGGGCTCGCTCGGCCGCTGCCCTTACATTGGAGAGTACGCCGTGATGCCGCCATTGTACGTACTTGGTCCCGCGCTGGTGCTCGGGGCGCTGTTCTTGGTTCTCCAATTAGGAATGACGCGGGCGTTGAATCGATGGTTTGCACTCGGCTATTCCGGAATGGTGATAGTGAGCGTCATCATCATCGTCATCGGACACAGCGCTTTGTGGAATCGAATCGCCGGCGCGATTCTCCAGTAACTCACAGGTCTTAATTGATTGAGTCATCGACAGCCTCCCAAGTCTGCCTTAAGGCAGATAGCGGCTTTCACACGGTCCGCCACAGTAGCCTTGCCCACCAGCCCGCTATAACGATGGTCACGCAATGATGAATGAGACAAAGCGATAGCGGTCACCCAGGGTTTCAGCGTATTGGTATATTTCGACCTGATACGGTTCCAACGCTAGTTCTGTCAATCTAGCGAGCCCTTCGAGAGGCGAACGTGACGTGTGCTGCGTCACAGATAGCGATAGTTGCGTGTGCTATAAGGCTCTCGACATGTCTGCCGTCGTAATCCTGCAACGGGAGATCACTTTCGAAGGAGATTCTGATGAAGGTTACTCATCTCCGTCCCACTTACGTTGTATTCTTTTTCGCGCTCCTAAGTTTCGCGGCCTTATACGCAAAGGCGCAGACTTACACATTTGGAAGCGCTAGCTATCCCGCACCGGGTCTCGCTTCTGTCTCACCTCCACAAGGGAGCGCGCCGATTCTCACAGCAGACTTCAACAATGACGGCATACTCGATGTCGCGATACTTGGATCAATTTCAAGCGGACAAGTTCTTTCAATCTTTCTGAGCAGGCCGGACGGATCTTTCGCTCCCCGAGTCGATTATTCAGTTCAGGCGAACGGCTTCACAGTTGGCGATTTCAACGGAGACAGCAAGGCGGATGTCATCATTCTCGACACGACGGGGAGCATCATGTGGGGAAACGGGGATGGAACCCTCCAACTTCCAGTCCCACTGAATCAGAACATCAATGGCTATTCAACGGGAGCGTCAGGCGACCTCAATGGCGATGGCAAGTTGGACCTTGTGCTTCTGACGTCCGACTTTGGGAGCGGCGCAACGATGGCCATCGTTCTAGGTAACGGAGACGGGACGTTCCAGTCACCCGTTACCTACTCCGTATCGGTAGCTCCTTATTTCGTCCTGGGCGATTTCACTGGTGACGGCAAGCCAGATGTTGCTATCTCGGCAGGCAGCTTGATCTCGGTCCTTGTCAACAATGGGGATGGGACGTTCAAGAGCCCTGTAGACTACAGCGTCTCAGGCAATGCTCAGGCAATAGCGGCTGCGGATCTCAACGGCGACGGTAAACTCGACCTGGTGGTTCCCTCGGGAGGAAGTTCTGCCACTATCTCCGTGCTGCTTGGAAATGGTGACGGCACTTTTGGCACGCCCATCACATACACCAGCGATCTACTCAGCAGTTACTCGACCTCGATCGCCGTCGCTGATTTCAACGGCGACGGCAAACTGGATTTGGCGCTTACCAACTCAGTCTTTCCGGCCAACACTGTTGCCATCGTATCGGGAAATGGCGATGGAACATTCCGAAACCCTCCGCTTCTCTACAGCGCCGGTCTGTTACCTGCAGCCGCCGTAACACTGGATCTGAACGGTGATGGCAAGCCTGACTTGGCCGTCGCCGGAGGCTATGGTGTTTTGTCGTATTACTCTCTGACCACACTTATCAATGGAGGTGGTGGAACTTTTCCGAACCCAGTCGCCTATACCGTTTTACAGTTTCCATATTCGGCTGCCATCGGCGACTTTAACGGCGATGGACATCTCGACGTCGTAAGCACCAGTCTGACCCAGACAGGTGGCGTGTCCGTGCTACTGGGAAAAGGTGACGGCACGTTTCAAGCTCATCTCGACTCTCCCACTGGACAGACTCCCACCGTTGTCGCGACTGGTGACTTCAATGGCGATGGCATTGTAGATCTGGTTTTGGCGGACGCAACGCCAACGAGTCAGCTGCTTTCAACACTCATCGGCAATGGTGATGGCACGTTTCAGAGCAACATCTCGCAGACCCTAACGAGTGCCTTGGGGTCTATCGCTGTCGGCGACTTTAATGGTGATGGAAAGCTCGATGTCGCTGGAGTCATCGATCGTACTAATGCCGTATCAATTTTTCTTGGAAACGGCGATGGCAGTTTCGCAATTCCGGTTCAGTATCCCACCGGTCCGATGCTCGGGTCCCCGCCATACCACAACGTGCTGGTCGCCGATTTCAATGGCGACGGCAACCTGGACCTCGCTGCCGCGACTGATGATGGAGTCGCTGTTCTCCTCGGTAACGGCAACGGTACATTCCAGGCATTCACTCTCGTACCTTCCTTGTTGTCCTATGATCCCGGAGACGAATTGCTGGCCTTGGTCGACTTCAATGGTGATGGCAAGCCGGATGTTGTGAAATCTACACAGACCGGCATGATCAACGTCGCCATTGGGAACGGCGATGGCACCTTTCAGCAGGCACAGGCATTTCAGATTCCCTCCATCCTCAATACGGAATCTTCAGTGGTGGGCGACTTCAATGGAGATGGAAAACCAGATATGGCATTTGCCAGCCAAAGCAGCAATGTCGTGACCATCCTGTTTGGCAACGGTGACGGTACTTTCAGCGGACACATCGAGTATTCGGTTCCCAGTGTGAGCAACAATGTGAACTTTTTGATGGCGGCTGACTTCAATGGCGATGGCGCGCTCGATATGGCTCTAGCCGATTTTGGGAATGGAGGGGATGGCGAAGTCTCCGTTTTCATCAACCGACCCGTCACAGCTTTTACACCCCGTACGCTGAAATTTGCGAGTCAGGCAATCGACACAACGAGCCCTGAGCAAAGTCTGACCCTGAACGATGCGGGCGCTGCTCCACTTAAGATCACGAGTATTACAGCGAGCGGCGATTTCGCCCAGACCAACGATTGCGGCTCGAGTCTGAGCGCAGGAAAGACCTGCACCGTTGACGTCACCTTTTCTCCCACAGCTGATGGCGTTAGGAACGGAGTGCTCACCTTCACCGACAACGCGTCCGTGATTCCTCAAACCCTTGCCATTTCCGGCACGGGCTCTGGAGCTGGGTTCCTGATCAGTGTTGCCTCCGGCTCATCTGCTTCGCAAAGAGTGACTGCGGGGCAAACCGCGAGGTACTCGCTTGTCTTCGCGTCGGCAGGCGGCTTCAACGGTACCGTCACGCTCTCGTGTTCTGGCGCGCCAATCGGGGCGACCTGCACGGAAGCTCCGGTTTCCTTCCCCCTGACGGGTGCATCGGCGCTGACGGCGACGATCTACCTTGCAACCACTGCTGTTGCTTTCGCACCGCCGACGCTTGTCCCGGAATCAATGCCCACATCACCTCGCTCCTTCCAATTGCGATTCAACTCAATGTGGGTCGGACTGCTCTTTTGGATTATTCTCCTGCTCACCCTGCCGGCGATTGTTGCTGGCCGGCGCAGGCCGCCAGCGTGGCGAGCCCTTATGGCGGCAACCATGCTCGTGTTGATATGGGCGGGCTGTGGCGGCAGTGGAAGCGTAAGCACAGGGCCCCCTCCGGCGCCGAAAGTGGCGATTTCGCCGAGCAGTCTGAACTTCAGTTCGGAAAATCAGAGCACGACCAGCCCGATGCAGAGTGTGACGCTGACCAATTCCGGCAATGCAGCACTCAGCGTCATGGCAATCTCGGTCGGAGGCACCAACTCCAGTGATTTCCAGCAGACCAACACCTGCGGATCCAGCGTTGCAGCAGGAGGGAGTTGCTCGATTGGTATCACCTTCACACCGGCGGCTACCGGCTCTCGTTCAGCTACGTTGAGCATACGCGACAATGCCACCGGCAGCCCGCAGCTGGTGAACTTGGCTGGTACGGCCGTACCACCGGCCACCCCGCCGGGCACTTACACCATTACCGTAACCGCGACCAGTGGAGCGCTCATGCAGCACATACCTCTGATGCTTACGGTCCAGTAGGAATCTGGTGAGGGCTGCACCTTGATTGCAGATCCCGGTAGAGCCCTTCAACTTTCAAATCCGATGGCAAGAAGTTTTTCACAGCCCAATGTGACATCTGACCTTGCGCACGCAATCGGAAAAGATGCATCATTCCCACGCGAATGGAGTTTGCGCAACGGGCTCTGATAACCCGCTCAGTTGAGGCGTTTGGCGGGCGTTTGAGCCCGCCGCCGAAATCCTGAGCAAAGCGAAGGATCTAAGTTCCTTCGAATCAAGATTTTGCCCGCAACTCATTGAGCGCCATAGATTATTTCGAGTTTTGCCGCTAACTCAATGATTCCAGTAGACCGGGAGGGGGAGGGGGTATCCCCGAATCCCACCGGATTCCCAAAATGGAACTGATCAACAAGCGCTAAAAATTAGTTTCTCTAAAATTTATTCTCGCCCGTTTTCCACAATGCGAAGTCGCGAGCCTCAGATTAAAAAACGAAACCGCCCAGAAGGCGGTTTTCATTCGACAATCGGAAATCACCCAATCGACAATCACCCAATCGACAATCAATCGATCCCGTGAATCCTCATATTCACCAGCTGCTCGATGCTCAAATCTTTCATTCCCCGCGAGCGCATATCCGCGATGTATTCCGGAGTGACATTGTGAATGCGCATGTTAATCAACTCGTCCGGATCAGGATGCGAATATCCCAAGCCTTGCACCTTCTGGATGAACTCCGGTGAAACTCCGTGAATGCGGAACGCAATCAGTTTCTGTAATTCGATGTGATCGTATCCGCGCTGCCCCAGTTGCGACATCCATTCCGGAGTCGCTCCGTGAATCCGCATCGCAATCAGCGTGTCTTCATCAGGCTGATATCCAGCCTGACGTAAACTGCGCACCATCTGCGCGCTCACTCCATGAATTCGGAACGCCACCAGTTTGTCCGCTTCTGAAATCTTCAGCCCTTCCGCGCGCAGACTCTCAATGAAGGCCTTGTCGACACCGAAGATGCGAAACGCGATCAGTTTGTCGGTATCAAGTCCTGAAAGGTTCTCGCTCTTCATCTGCCGCGCGAACTCCAGGCTCACATCTTGCACGGCCATCGCAAACTGCTTCTCGTCGTCGACGGCAAAGCCAATCTTCTGCATCTCGCGTGGATAGTTCGCATCCGGCTCAAAGTGAAAAATGCCCGCTCCTTCGCCATCTTTGACAAATCCCTCGCAGTCTATCTTCCCCGCGTCGCGCGAGATCGTGAAATGCGCGTCTTGTCGTCCCGCCTTCGACAAGTCCAAACCTTGGAATGAGCTCGTAGGCCAGTCCGATTGATGGTTCGACATTCCACCGTGATGATGCTCGATCAGCGAGAACTCGACTTTGCCAGGCTCATCCGATTTGCTGATCGTCCAATCGCCCTTGCGCTCGTCATTGTCAGCCTGCGCTACGCGGTCCTTCGTTACGAGCAAAACGACGCAAACCGCACATATCGTGTACGCAAAAGTTCGAAGCATTCTCATGACCTTCTCCTTCACTCGCAGTTCGAACGGCAACACAACTCCCAGCACCTGCAAACAGGCGCTTTGGCAGAACTGAATTGCTGGCTAGATTTCCCCTTTGCTCTCCAGGATTCCGAGGCGCTTGAGTTCGATCAGTTTTTCGAGCGTGAGGTTCTGAAATCCGTGCTTCTTCGCTAACTCGACGAACTCCGGAGTCACTCCCTGCACCTTCGCCCCGATCACATCATCGACGCTCGGCTTGAATCCCGCAGCTTGCAGCGTCTTGATGTACTCAGGAGTTACACCTTGCACTTTCATGCCGACGATGTCATCCGCACTTGGATTGAGCCCAAGCGCGCGGATGCCCTGAATGTATTCCGGAGTAACGCCTTGCACTTTCATTCCAATCACATCATCCGCATCTGGACTCAGGCCCTGATCGCGCAACCCCTTTACGTACTCTGGCGTGACGCCTTGCACTTTCATCCCGATGACGGAATCAGCGTCTACCTTGAAGCCCAGCGCCTGCAGTTGTCGAACATACTCTGGCGTTATGCCCTGAACTTTCATTCCAATAATATTGTCCGCATCAGGCTTGATCCCAACCTGCTTCATCCCGTTCACATACTCCGGAGTGACTCCTTGCACCTTCATCCCGATGATCTCGTCAACATCCGGATTGAATCCCATCGAGCGCAGCTCTTTCACGTATTCCGGCGTAATGCCCTGAACCTTCATTCCCACGATCCCATCTGCGTCTACATGAAGGCCGATTTCACGCATCTCACGAATGTACTCGGGAGTGACATTCTGGACCTTGAGCGCAATCAGGTCGTCCGCACTCAGATCGCCCATTCCCGCGGACTTCATTCCATCGATATACGACTGCCCGCTCACCGGACGATCGTCGCTCGGCGATTGCTGTGCCGCAGAAGGCTTGGTCGCAGGCTTAGCAGCAGTTTGTGGAGCCGCTTGCGCCTGCAATGCCACGAGTTTAGGAAGTAGATGACTGATCGCGGTGCTGTTGGCATGGACAATCGGCTTCGAATAGGCGATGCCGAACAGCGCGTTCCCAGCCACGATCGCGGTCGTGAGGAACACGATGCTTCCGGCAACGCCCAGTTTGCGCGCTCCTTCGCGCGAAGAGTGCAGCCGCAAAAGATGCGCAATGCGTTCAGACAGCGGACCGCGGTTCGCTGCCATCGCCAAGGCTGGAGCGGTTCGCCACTCCTCCATCATGGTCAAAGCGCGCGCATACTCCACCGCATCGCCACAAACCGACACAGCGATCTCATCGCAACAAAGTTCCCGTTCCGCCCGGATCCGCTTGTTCAGCCACCAAACTGCCGGATGATAGAAGAGAAGTGTCTCAGTGCAGACCTGGAATACGTTCACAAACGCGTCCAGCCGCCGGATGTGCGCCAGTTCATGCGCAATCACCATCCGTAATTGTTCGTCGGTCAATCCAGTCAGCGTGCTGATGGGCAATAAGACGATAGGACGGAACCATCCAATCACCGCAGGAGCCTGCAGGTAAGCGCTTTCGCAATATTGAACAGCCCGATTGATTCCGAGTTGATCCTGCAACTCATAGCAAACCGCAAGCACATGCTCCGCGACGATGGCACACCGACGACGCCGTTCGCGCTCGAGTACCAGAAGTCCACCGGCTGAACGAAGGCTTAAGAGCGCAACGCCCACAAGCCAGGCTTCGACCAGCCACGGAAAAGCATCTTTGGAGCGACTGACCGGATTGACCGAGGTCGCGCCACTCGCCGCGGTGTTGCCCCTCGCAATGGACCAAGCGGCCGCGGCGAGCGGAGACGACTTCGTAAAATCATCCGAACGCTGCTGAGAATAGAAGAACGTTGCGACAGGCAAGAGCAGCATCAAGCCGAGAGCCGCAAGGCCGGTCAGATATCGAACGGACGGTTTCCGAATGAGAGCCATGATCACAGCGGCAACCGCGGCAATCGCGGTGCCCTGCCAGACGAAATGCAGCAGAGCCCATCCAATGGAATTCATTGCGGCTTGGGAAATCCAGGTCAGCGGGTTCGCGATCACGGTATTCACGATGATGGTCGGATTCATCGGCGGTTCCTTTCGAATTCATCCAGCAGGCGGCGGAGTTCTTCGATCTCTTCGTGCGAGGCCTTGCGTCCGGCAAGCGCGTGCATCATCAACTGGCTGGCAGACCCTTCAAACACGCGCTGCAGCATGTCCCCCGCAAGCTGACGCTTGGTCTGCTCGGCGGGCAGCCCTGCTTCATAGACGTGCGCCCTCTGCGTTTCGTTTCGTCGCACGGTGCCTTTTGTTGTCATGATTTGCAGCAGCTTCAGGACTGTCGTGTAGCCGACGTCTCTTTTCGCGCTCAGAGCATCATGCACATCCCGTACAGTAGAGGGGCCGCGGCTCCATAAAACGCGCAAGATCTCAAGCTCTGAAGCCGTGGGTTTCTGCGGAGAACGTGTCATAGCGAGACCATACTACGAAGATATTCGTAGTGTCAACGAAAATCTTCGTAGATTGGCCGATCCGGTAATTTACGTGCTTTGTTGTGACTTTGTGGTTTCGAATTGGGCCTCTCTTATCCCTAGAGAAGTTGAATCTCGTTGATTCCATTGATTCTGACGGCGGGTGCGAGTAGATTGGTCTGTCCCCATGATTGCCAAGCAGGACACTCCAGGAGATTCTCAATGCTAAAACGATTCATTACGTGTCTTTTTCTGGTCGCGTCATTCGCGGCCTACGGCTTCGCAGCGGAGGAAAACGCATGCAAGGGCGATCCGGATAAGTGGCAGCAATTGTTCAACGGTAAGGATTTGAGCGGCTGGAAGCACGTGGGCCCAGGTAGCGACACGGTAGAGGATGGGCTGATTCACACGCACGGTGGCATGGGTCTTCTTTATTGGACAGCTGGCAAGGTCGGAAACTGCACGATTCACGTCGTCTACCGGATGCGCGATGAGAACGACAATTCTGGAGTGTTCATCCGCATTCCCGTCGAACCGCGCGAGGAGTGGATGCCGGTGCACTACGGATATGAAGTCCAAATCGACAATCATCCGGAAACCTCGAAAGAGGACGAGTACCACCAGACCGGGATGCTTTACTCCTTGACGAAGCCACTGGTGGAGAAGGCCTGGAAGCCGGGACCGGAGTGGAACACGATGGAGATCACCCTGGATGGGAAGCGGACGATTGTGACGCTGAATGGTCAGAAAGTAACGGACTTTAAGGAAGGTGATCCAGTTCCTGCCAAGAAGTTTGATTTCGAACCGCAGCGCGGGCCTCGGCCGGAGTTTGGGTGGTTCGGCCTGCAGAACCACAGCGACAACGACATCGTGTTTTTCAAAGAAGTGGCGATCAAGCCGTTGAAGAAGTAATAAGGATGCGAGCCATTCGCGCCATTCTTGCGCCGCAAAAAGCGCGGCGCTTGGCGCGGCTCGCCTAGGTCCTTCGCGAGACAAAAAGGCGTCTCGCTCAGGATGACACCTACACTTTGGTCATTTTGAAACAGGAGGAATTCGAATGAAGCGCATTCTTTCGCGACGTGCTTTCTTGCAAGGAACAGCGGCTGCCGCAGGCGGCCTGGCAGTTTCGAGGACAATCCAACTGGAAGCTCAGCCCATATCGCGCCGCGCCGTCGCACCCAGCGATCGCGTTCGGTTCGGGATGGTCGGCATTGGAATGCAAGGATCGGGACTTCTGGCGGGCGCAATCACGATTCCCGGAGTCGAGTGCGTAGCCGCAGCCGATCTGTACGACGGCCGGCACACACTGGCAAAGGAGATTACCGCCAATCCCAACCTCCCTACCACCCGCAAATACCAGGAACTGCTTGACCGCAAGGATATCGATTGCATCGTGGCGGCCGTACCCGATCACTGGCACCGTCGCGTCGTGGTTGATGCCTGCAATGCCGGAAAAGACATTTATTGCGAGAAACCGATGTCACACACCGTGGCGGAAGGTTTCGCCATGGTCGATGCCTCTCATAAGAACAACAAGATCGTGCAGATTGGCTCCCAGCGCGTGAGTTCCGTGCTGCTGGCAACCGCCCGCGATCTGTATCAGAAAGGTGCGATCGGCGACGTTGAGATGGTTGAGCTGACGTTGGGAAGAAACGATCCGACGGGAGCTTGGGTGTATCCTCCGCCTCCTGACCTTTCTCCGCAGACAGTCGATTGGGATACGTGGTTGAATGACGCCCCGAAAGAACCGTTGAATCCGCTGCACTTCGCGCGGTGGCGCTGCTGGCGAGCATTCGGAACCGGCGTAGCCGGCGATCTGATGGTCCACCTGATCAGTGGAATGATGGCGACGCTCGGTTGGAACGAAGTTCCGCGCTCAGCGATGGCAACGGGCGGAATCTTCCGGTTCAAAGACGGACGCGACATGCCGGACTTCCACACGGTGCTGTTCGACTATCACGGAATTCCTGTTTATGTGCGTTTGGATTTGGGCTGCGAGAGTCCCGAGTTGGCACGCTTCATGGGTCCAAAGGGAATTCTGGATGCCGGCGAGTTCGACCTGAAGCACAACGTTCAATCTGGAGTGGATCAGGCGCCGAGTTATTATGCGTTCAGTTTCCCGGCGAAGCTGCGCGAGGCGTATTTCAAGGAGTGGCACGAGAAGAACGATCCGCAGTTGGGCAAGGAGCCTGTCTCTGAGGATACCGTCTACAAAGGCCATGACTGGGACGACATGCGTCCGCACTTGAACGTCTTCTTCGAAGCCGTGAAATCGCGCAAGGGAGTGACGGAGGACGCGGTGTTCGGAAACAATGCGGCGATCGCGTGTCACATGGCCAACGAATCCTATTTCCGGCAGAAACCGGTCACTTGGGACGCGGCCTCGAAGACAATCAAATCATAGGCACGGAGGAAACATGCGCTCCACTCTTTCGAGCGGGCGGAACCGGAAGACCATTCCGGTTCTGCTCGCTGTTCTTGTTTTGCAGGTATTCGTTGTTGCGCAGGATTTGCCGACTGCGAAGCCCGAATCGGTGGGTCTCTCATCGGAGCGACTCGAGCGTATTACGACAGCCGTGCAACGAGATGTTGACGGGAAGCGAATCGCGGGCGCGGTCACTCTCGTCGTTCGGCACGGCAAGGTAGCTTGGTTCAAAGCTCAGGGCATGCAGGATCGTGAGGCGGCGAAGGCTATGCCGACGGATGCGATGTTCCGCATCTGCTCGATGAGCAAGCCAATCACAACCGTTGCCGCCATGATGCTCTACGAAGAGGGCAAGTTCCTGCTCGACGATCCGGTGTCGAAGTATCTGCCCGAGTTTAAGGACATGAAGGTGTTGGTGAAGCCTGCGGAAGGACCGCGCTATACGATCCCTGCGGCCAAGGAGATCACAGTTCGAGATCTGATGCGCCACACCTCCGGGATGACCTACAACTGGAATGAAGATCTCGGTGCGATGTACGAAAAGGCCAATGTAGCGAGCGGCCTTCTTCAATATGACGGCACGATCGGCGACAACGCGAAGAGCCTGGCGGGAATGCCTCTTTTGTTCAATCCCGGAGAAAAATGGGAATACAGCCTGAGCGTGGACGTACTTGGACGCCTGATTGAGGTATGGTCGGGAAAGCCTCTCGATGAATTCTTCCGCACTCGAATCTTCGAGCCACTCGGGATGAAGGACTCTTACTTTTTCGTGCCGGAGAACAAGGAAAGCCGTTTGGCCACTGCGTACACGTACTATCCAGAGAAAGGTCTGAACCGTTTTCCCGATACCCCGATTCGCGAAGGCACGTTCGTCTATTCGGCGGATTACCCGACCAAAGGCCCCAAGAAGCTCTTCTCCGGAGGCGCCGGACTCGTCTCAACAGCGATGGACTATGCGCGCTTCTGCCAGATGATGCTGGATGAAGGCAAGTTTGGGAGTACACGTTTGTTGAGCCGCAAATCCGTCGAGCTCATGACCCACGACCAGCTCGGCAAAATTGGACCAGATCAGGGTTTCGGGTTGGGATTCGGCATTGACGGAGTGAAGATGCCCCTCTCCGAGTTAGGTAGCGTTGGTGCGTTTAACTGGGGCGGATTCTTCTACACTGCGTTCTCGATCGATCCGAAGGAACAGATGATCGTTGTATTCATGGCGCAGTTGCATCCCACAGGAGGATTGGAACTGGATCGCCAGGTTCATGAATTGGCGTATCAGGCCATCAACGATTAGACGCTAACGAGTTGCGACTACTGATTGTGGGAAGTTGGCCTTCGGAATTGCTTCGCCCCACTAGCTCCCGCTCTTCTGCCGTACGTAGAAACGCTTGGCCTTGGCGCGATTGCCACACTTGGTCATGTCGCACCAGCGGCGGCGATGATTCTTGCTCTCGTCGAGAAAGAGCCACTCGCAAGTTTTTGAAGCACACGCACGCACGAATTCCAGCCGGTCTGATGCGAGCAACTCCGCCGCATCGCGCGCGATCGGCCATATCGGCGCGTAGGGATCGTTCGGCTCTGACTCGAACCTCCACTCGAAACGCCCCTTGCCGGGGCTCAGCTTTATATGTTGCGATGACTTCCGCACATAGCCATTCAGAATGGCCAGCGCAGGCGCGGGAACAGGTTTCCTTCTCGCAACCGCATAGAAGATTTCGCTGAGCGCTTCACGCAATTCAATCGCAGACTTCAATGCTTCCTGTGCTTCGTCCTGGTATTGCATGCTCCAGGGGAACAGACGATCGACCTGCTCATCGCTCAACACTCCTGTGTCCTCACCAAAACGCGCCAAGTCGACGTAGCTCTTCAGCAGTTCTTTGGACTTGCTCGTAAAGCGATCATCCAGCGTGTTTACGAAGTCGAGGCACACCGCGCCACCCATCAGTTCAAACCGTGGCGGGCGCCTCCTCTTTATGTGATCCGTGTAGATGGGAATTCCTCCAGCTCAACTTTATTATCTAACCGCTGAAACCATATTGACAAGTTAGGCTAATGACGCCTACTATAAGCCTAACCTATTAACGCTATTTTGGAGGTTATAGGCATGTTTTTGGAGCAGCCCTTACAGACTTTGACACTGGTCCGACGCCGCCTCCCGAACGTGAAGATGTTAAACATAGGAGGTAGGCCCGTGATCGTGCCCAAACAAATTCCGGAGACGTATAACCGCAGCGATTCGCTCAAGGTGGCGCTGGCGTTCATCGCCATTTACGTCGTGTGGGGCTCGACCTACCTCGCAATCCGGTACGCCGTGGAGACGATTCCGCCGCTTGTTACAGCGGGCATTCGTCACACGATGGCTGGCGGCATCTTGCTGGCATGGGCCTGCGCTCGAGGTTACCGTCCGCGGCGCGAACATTGGGGTGCGGGGATCGTGCTTGGAGCGCTCTTCTTTCTTATCGGCCATGGCTCGCTGCATTGGGCCGAACAGCATGTTGCTTCCGGCTTGGCTGCTTTGTTGATAGCAACTGAACCGATGTTCATTCTTGTACTCGCGTGGATGAGCGGCCAACAAAAGATCAGCCGGCTCAGCGCTCTGGGCTTGGCGTTTGGCGTGGTGGGAGTCGCAATTCTCACTGGCGCCGAAGTATCTTCGAAGGACACCAGCCTCATCGGAATGCTCGCCGTCTTGGCTGGATCGCTGTCGTGGGCTGCCGGCGTCGTGGTCTCACCGAAGCTGAAGTTGCCGACGGATGCGCTCGCGCGCACGGCTGTGCCGCTAGTTTGCGGCGCGGTGATGTTGCTCGCGGCGGCCGGCGTGACTGGGGAGTTCCATGCCCTGCACTGGTCCGCCATTTCTCTGAAGTCAATCCTCGGCCTGGCCTTTTTGATTTTCTTTGGATCAATCGTGGCGTTCACGGCCTACACGTGGCTGCTGCAACGCTGCCCACCAACGCTGGTTGCGACGCATACGTACGCGAATCCGATCGTTGCGGTCCTGCTGGGATGGCTGTTGGCATCGGAACCGTTGACTGAACGCGTGTTGCTGGCTTCTGTTGCCATTCTGGGAGCGATTGTCTTGATTCGCAGAGGGGAACGCGAGACGGAGCGCCGTGCGGCGGTAC
>Ga0335082_10000502_pt1 | contig 40540 bp, 29 predicted proteins | sample Lox_Sample_41_FD_206718 | JGI IMG/M metagenome (GOLD analysis project Ga0335082, IMG submission 206718) | Soil microbial communities from Loxahatchee National Wildlife Refuge, Florida, United States - Lox_Sample_4.1 | ecosystem: Environmental > Terrestrial > Soil > Wetlands | place: USA...
CTATGCGGTTGAGCCCTGTGTTTCATTCATTCGTGCTGCTCGCTGTTTTCGTAGCGGCTCCAAGCCTGGTCAGCGCAACTCCCAACCCACAAGTCGGTATCGGCGTTTCCGTTCGGATCGGGCCGCCAGCGATTCCGGTGTATGAGCAACCACTATGTCCGGGTCCGGGCTATATGTGGGTTCCGGGTTACTGGGCCTACGACGACACGGACGGATACTACTGGGTGCCCGGCACGTGGGTAATGCCGCCAGAGGTGGGGCTGCTGTGGACGCCAGGATACTGGGCGTTCAGCGACGGCTTTTATCTGTGGCACACCGGCTACTGGGGACCTGTTGTCGGTTTCTATGGCGGAATCAATTACGGCTTCGGCTATCCGGGATCGGGCTTTTACGGCGGATATTGGCGAGGACGCGAATATTACTACAACCGGTATGTGACGAACGTCAACACGACTGTCGTGCACAACGTGTACAACACAACGGTCATTAACAACAACCGGAACGTGACGCGGGTAGCATACAACGGCGGCCCCGGAGGCGTGCAGGCGCGACCGTCTACGGCGGAAGAACGGGCAGCGCGGGAACGACGGACCACGTTGACGTCCGAGCAACAGCAACTGCAACAGACGGCGAGGAACAACCGCAATTTGCTGGCGTCGGTGAATCATGGACGCCCCGACGTAGCAGCAACCCCGCGACCCGCCGAACTGAATAATCGCGGAGATGCACGAGGGAGACCCGCGGGCACCAATCGGCCTACGCCGAACAACAACAACAATGTCGCGCCCCGCGCTGCGGAACGGCCAGGGGCACGTTCACCGGAACCTGCACCCGCGCCAGCTCCGACACCCAGAAACGCACCGCCACACCCGGCGCCCGCACCGACGCCAAACCCGAGACCTGCACCAACACCGAAGAACAATCCCCCGCGACCCGACCCCGCTCCGGCGCCACAACCCGCGCCGCGGAACCCACATGCGGAAAGACCGGCCGCGCATCAGCCACCCGCACCGAAACCCGCACCAGCGCCTAAACCGACGCCTGCGCGTCCCAATGACCGGCCGCAGCACGCACCGCCGCCAGCGAAACCGGCACAGCCTCGACCACAGCACCAACCTGCACCCGCGCCGAAACCACATCCAGCGCCTCCGCATCCGCATGAGAGCGAGCAGCCCCACGCGTCGGAGCACAATGGCGAACATCCGAACCAGTAGCGGCGCTTAAGCCGGAATCTGATGTTCAGCGCAATGCAAGGAGCCGGGCCGAAAGGTCCGGCTCCTTGTGTTTTCAGGCGGCGTCTTCGTCGTCCTCGGCCTGGACGTCGAGTTTGCCCTTGGTTTTCTTGGCGAGGAGGTAGGAACGGATAAACGGATCGAGGTCGCCATCAAGAACGCGGTCGACGTCGCCGACGCTGAACTTGGTGCGGTGATCCTTGATGAGGCGGTAGGGCTGCATGATGTAGGAGCGAATCTGGGAGCCGAAAGAGATATCCATCTTGGTTTCGTCGAGTTTGTCGCTCTCTTCGCGGCGTTTCTGCATTTCGAGGTCGTAGAGTTTGGAGCGCAACATCTTCATAGCCATTTCGCGGTTCTTGTGCTGGCTGCGCTCCATCTGGCAGGCAACGACGATTCCGGTGGGGATGTGGGTGATGCGAACGGCAGTTTCGACCTTGTTGACGTTCTGACCGCCCTTGCCACCGGCGCGAAAGGTGTCGAGCTTCAGGTCTTCCGGCTTGATGTTGACTTCGATGCGATCATCGACTTCGGGAATGACGAAAACCGAGGCGAAGGAAGTGTGGCGGCGCGCGGCCTGATCGAACGGAGAGATACGAACGAGGCGGTGGACGCCGGTTTCGCCGGCAAGCAGACCGCAAGCGTTTTCGCCGCTGAACTGGATGGTGGCGTTTTTGATGCCCGCCTCCTCACCGGGGGTCTCGTCGAGAACGGCGGCGTTGAAACCCTTGCGTTCGGCCCAGCGGAGATACATGCGCAGGAGGATGGAAGCCCAGTCCTGGGATTCAGTGCCGCCGGCGCCGGGCTTGATGGTCATGATAGCGTTGAGGTGATCGTTTTCGCCGGAGAGCAGGGTCTGGGTTTCGAGTCCGCCGATGTAGGTGTCGGCGGCAGCGAGTTCGCGGCTCAGATCCTTCAACAGGTCTTCGCGCTGCGCGGCGTTTGACTCTGCACGCGCGAGTTCAATATAGGTCTCGATGTCTCCGGTGAGCGTGCCGAGTTTTGTATCGGCGGCAAGCTGGTCCTCGGCGCGCTTGCGCTCCTTCAAGATGGCCTGGGCTTCGTCCTGATTGTTCCAGAAATTGGGTGCGGCGATGCGCTCTTCGAGAGACTTCAGACGAGCGCGGTTCTGTTCCGGGTCAAAGATAGCTCCGCACAAGAGTGATGCGCTGCTTCAAGCCTTCGTACTGATGCTCCAGGTCTTCGATGATCAAGCTCATGATGACAGGCGTCCATTGGCCTTTCGGAATGTGAGTAAAACCAGAATAGCGGAAATGCCGACGCACATCCAGGCGAACCAATCGTTGAAGCGGGTGTAGAACGTGATGTCCGTGCGGAAATCGTACGGCAGATCGGCGGAATCGCGGACGTCGCGGGCCATGACGCGCAACACGTTGCCATAGGGATCAATGGAAGCGCTGATGCCGCTGTTGGTATCGCGCACGAGCCAGCGTCGATTCTCGACGGCGCGGACACGTGCCATGCGCACATGCTGTTCCGCCGCTTCCGATTTGCCGAACCAGCCATCATTGGAAATATTGATGAGCAGTTGAGCGCCGCGAGCGGCGAAGTCGCGAACTTCACCCGGATAAATGGTTTCGTAGCAGATGAAGACGGAGAAGGTGGTGCCGTTCGAGAAACCCCCGACGGCGCGATCCTTGCCTTTGTGGAAGCCGCCTACTTCCTGCGAGACGCTGGTGACCACCTGGTGGATAAAGGGGAACGGCTCGTATTCGCCGAAGGGGACGAGGTGAATCTTGTCGTAGCCGAAGGTTTTCTGACCGGCGGCGTTGAGCATGGCGGCGCTGTTGTAGGGCAAGAGGATGTTGCGCTCGGCGCCGTTGATGAACTGTTTGCCTGGTTTCCAGTCGATGACGCCGACGATCACCGGCCGTGCGAATTCGGTGGCAAGGCCGGAAATGTAGGGGCCGAAGTGCGGGTCCTGAAACGAGAAAGGCGCGGGAGCTTCCGGCCAAATGAGGAGATCGGGCTGCCGAGGGCCCGGCGAAGGGCGAAGGCTGAGCTTGCGCAAGTCGGCGAGGTCGGCCTGATGGTCGGCATACCAGTCGCCGAAGTACTGCGTATTCTCCGGGAAATTCGGCTGGACGACACGCGCGAGATGATTCGCTTCAGCGCGCGGAACGAAGCGCGCGCCGATCCAGCAAATCAGGGCGAGAAGAATAGCCACGGAGACGAGAAGAGCGTACCGCTGTTTTGCGCGAGCGAGGGGGCCACAGTCGCTCCAGACCAGGAGCGCGTTGAATGCGGCAGCGACGAAGGAGAGACCGTAAACACCGGTGAGCGTGGTGAATTGGAGAAGGGCGGGGTTTTCAGCGGGTGCGTAGCCGAGCAGTCCCCAGGGAAAGCTGATTTCCGGGAGATAGGTGCGAAACACTTCAGTGCTAATCCAGAGGAATGGTGCGGCCATGAGAGCAAGCGCATAACCGCGAAGTGACAGGCGCTGCATCATCCATGTGGCAAGCCCGATGGATGCGCCCCAGATGACGGCGATCACGAGCAAGACACCCCAGCCCGCAGCAAGCGACATCCCGCCGTGGACAGACAGAACTTCCGCGATCCAAGGCACGCAGGTAAATACGAAGATCAGGCCGTGGAGAAAGCCACAGGTGAACGCTATGCGGGCGCGGGCGCCGAGAACGCTCGAAAACAAAAGCGCGGGACAGAACCAACCAAAGATCGAGGGAAACGATCCGTGGAACGACAGCGAAAGCAGAGCGCCGCTGGCGGCGGCAAACAGGAGGCGCACAACCGCCGGCGTTTCAGGAGAACGATGAGGAAGCAGGTAAATTGACCATGCCGGGAACGACATCAGTGCTTGACGTAGAACGCTTTGAAGCCTTCGCCCTCGAGGCCTTTCTTCGCAGCGTCGGCGCTTTTCTGATCCTTAAACGGGCCGACCTGCACGCGATAATATTTATCCCTGGAAGGACTCAGTACATAGGCAACATAGTGTTTGCGCTGCAAGCCCGAGGCGATGGCGAGCGCGTCGTCCTGATGCTGAAGCGCGGCAACCTGCAGGACGTAGGCGCCGCTGGGAATCAAAGGAGCGGCGGCAACTTTTGTGCTCTTGACCGGAACGGGAGCGGGTGTGGCATCGACGTGGGCTTTCGCGTTGACCGGCTTTGACGGCGCAGGGACGGCGTGAGGCTTGGGGGCAGGCTCAAGCTGGGGTTCGGGATTCGCGGGCTTGTTGGTGCGGGCGAATTCCCACTCCGAACTGGGCGCGACGGAATTCGCTGCCGGGTCGGCTGCTTCAGGGGCGGGTGCCGGTTGGGCGGATTTCTTGGGTTGCGGCTCGGGCTTGGGCGACACGGCGTTCTCGAGCTTATTGATCCCGCCCGTAGCCGCGCGGACCTGGCCGTCATACTGGCTGCGGCCCATGACATAGCCGAGCGAGAAGAACACGCCAGAAAACAACAACATCAATAAAAACAGGCCGATGACGTGCTTACTTTCCAGCACGCGTTCGCCCGCACTCCGTCTTCCCCCAGATGCCATTTATTTTGACGACCCCCCGATCGTCTTTACCCAATTATTAATGATATCTATGGGAAGCGGGAAAACAATCGTTGTGTTCTTTTCGACACCTATCTCGGTCAAAGTCTGGAGATAGCGTAACTGGATGGCGGAGGGCTGCGTTTCGAGAACCTTGGCGGCTTCGGCGAGCTTGGCGGAGGCTTCGAACTCGCCGTCGGCGTGAATAACCTTGGCGCGGCGCTCGCGTTCGGCTTCGGCCTGCTTGGCGATGGCCCGCTGCATCTGCTCAGGAATGTCGACCTGCTTGACTTCGACCTTGGCGACCTTGATGCCCCAGGGTTCGGTGTCCTGGTCGAGGATCATCTGCAATTTGGCATTCACCTTTTCGCGCTGGGAAAGGATTTCGTCGAGTTCGAACTGGCCGACGACGCTGCGAAGTGTGGTCTGGGCAAGCTGCGAGGTGGCGTACTGATAATTCTGCACCTGCGAGAGGGCAAGGTTGGCGTCGACGACGCGGAAATAGGTCACCGCGTTCACTTTTACGGAGACGTTGTCGTGGGTGATGATGTCCTGCGGAGGAACGTCAAGCGTTTCGAGGCGCAAGGAGATACGATAGAGGGTCTCAATCGGCCAGAAAACAAGGCGCAAGCCGGCGCCCTTGGCTTCGGGAAGCAAACGCCCCAGCCGCAGCACGACGCCGCGCTCCCATTCCTTGATGATGTACAGCGAATTCCAGAACCAGATGAGAAACAGCCCAAGAATAATCAGAACACCCAATCCGCCTACTTCCATCATGAGAGTGCCTCCTCTACTTCGATACTTCTGATTTCGCGGCGGGAACCTCGACCGCCTCGACTTGCAAGGTGAGCCCGTTGATGGCCCGCACGCGGACCTGAGCGCCCTCCGGCAAACCGATGCCGGCCACGGCGCGCCACAACTCACCGTGAACGCGAATCATGCCTTCGCTGCCGGGCCGAATCGCGGTGGTGACGACGCCCAACTCTCCGAGCAACTCTTCTTTGCCGGTTGTGGTTTTCCATTTGCGCGACTTGAGGACCAGGCGCATGAGGAAAACTGTAAGAAACGCGAACGGAAGGGTGGTCGCGAGGGCAACTCCAATACTGACGCCGGCGGGAGTCAGCGGAGAGCGAATCAGGAAAATGGTGCCAAGGAGCATGGAGACAATACCGCCGACGAGGAGCACGCCGTGGCTGGTCAGCTTTGCTTCCAGAATGAACAGCACCAGCGCCAGGACGATGAGAAGGATGCCCGCGAAATTGACGGGCAGAAGCTGCATGGCATAAAGGGCAAGGAGCATAGCAATGCCGCCGACGACGCCGGGCGCCACCATGCCCGGGTGGGTGAATTCGGTGTAGAGACCAAGGGTGCCGACGATGAGCAACAAGAAGAGGGCGTCCGGCTGAACGATGCGGGCAAGGAATTGCTGGCGGGCGGAAAGGTGGAATTCGGCCAAAGCGAAATTTTCGAGGGCCAGAATGGCTTTGGTACCGTTGAAGCGTGCGATTTCACGGCCGTTGATCTGGCGCAGCAATTCGTCTTTTGTGCCGACGACCAGATCGATAAGCTTGCCGTCGAGGGCTTCCGTTTCGGTGAAGGCACGCGCGTCCGTGATGGCGGTTTCGGCGAGCTTGGGATTGCGATTGCGCTTTTCGGAGAAGCTGCGCAAGAACGCGGTTGCATCGTTATTGATTTTCTTGCGGAGGACCTCGTCCATGGGCATGGAGAACCAGCCATTCATGAGGATGGGAGTGGCGGCTCCGGCGCGGGTGCCGGGGGCCATGGCGGCGACGTCTGCGGAAAGCAGAATAAGGAATCCCGCGGAAGCGCCGCGCGCGCCCGCAGGAGACACGTAAACAGCCACCGGGACGGGCGAATCGAGAATGTGGTGAATGATGTCCGTCATGGAATCGCTGAGGCCACCGGGCGTATCCATGGTGATCAGGACAAGGGCGGCGTTCCGCTTGGCAGCATCGGCAAGGCCCTCATCGATGTAGTTCGCCAGGATCGGAGCGACTACTCCGTCCAATTTGAGTTCAAGGACCAGCGGCGCCGGGGCATTGCCGGTGCCGGCGACAGCAGGCGCAAATGGCGGGGCTAACAGAATTCCGAAGAAGACAGCGACAGCAACGCTAAAACTCCAGCGAGTCGTTCGCTTGATTCCACGAGCGCTCATGAAGCACCTCCCGTGGGCTTATTCTTTTCCAAGTGACTCAACAATTCTTTCGCTTCCGCGTAGTTCGGCGCAAGCTTGACGGCCTTCTGCAATTCGACGCGCGCGAGGTCCGGCTTTTTCTGATCGAGGTAGACGCGCGCCAGAGTGGTACGCGCGGCGGCTGAATCGAGCTCAGCAAGGGAGAGTTGCAACTCCTTGACGGCCTCGTCGAGTTTGCCGCGCCGGCGGTAGATTTCCCCGAGTTCGCGATGAGCGCTGGCATTGTGTGGATCGATGGCCAAAGCGGATTGAAACTCCCGCTCGGCCACATCCAGGCGGCCAGCGCGCAACTGCTGGCGGCCCTGGCGGAGGTGAGCCACCGAGCCATCGGCCGGCACAGTAACCGCGGCAGCCGACATCGACTGGGACGGCGGACCTTGCAATTCGAGCCGCAGCGACGTGGTTTCCAGCTCCGGCTTGATGCGTTCATACCGGGCAAGCGAATCAGGATGCTTGGCGTCGATCTTAAGCAGCGGCAATCCCTTTTCGCCGAACTCTTCCTCGGCGGAATCGCGGGCGGCGCGCAATTCCTCTTTCTTGCCGGCCTTTTCGAGCGCGTAGATGAAGAAGGCGCGATTTTCGGGATTGTCCGGCTGGCGCCGGGCGGCCTCTGCAAAGTAGGTCTCGGCGGCGGCAAGATCCTTCTGCTGGAGGGCGAACAAACCCAAGTTGAACGGGTAGTCGTCCTCATCGGGATCAATATCACCGGCGCGGCCGATGTCGGTGCGCGCGGGAGCGAAATCTTCCTGGCGGGCCTGGGCCACGCCGAGGTTGTTGAGGATCTCCGGGAGGTCGGCACCGCTGACCAAGTTCTGCTGCAGATCTTCACGGAGGCCGGCAAAGACCTGCTGGGCCTTATCGGGCTGGCCGAGCCGCAAGCGGCACACGCCCGTGGCAAAAAGCGCTTCGACACTCAGGGCGTGCGCCTTGGGAACCTTGCTGAACCACGGAATGGCTTGCATGCAATCGTTCTTCTGAAAGTAAACCTGGCCGATAGCGAAAGCCGGATCGGGCCAATCGGGTTCAAGACGCGCGGCTTCCTTCAGGTTGCGCAGGCGGACCTCGTCCTCGTTCGCCAGCAGGCCGCGGATGTACTGTTCGAATGCGGCGGGGGCCAGCGGCTTCTGCAGTCTGGAGAATTCATTGAGGCTGAACGGAAAGCCGTGGTTGATCGATCCCAGGAGGCGCCACACGACTTTCATGTGCAGGTCCATGAGCGAGGTGAGCGGACCGGATTCGGTGACGGCGGGGAGAAGCGCCACGGGGCTTGTGCGGAGCAGACGGGCGTTCACCGTCAGACTGGTGCCGTCGGAGGTAAAACTGCCGAACACGATGTAATCGGCATCCAGCTCTTCGGCGATGTGCAGCATGGTGGCGCGGCTCAATTTCGCGGACGAGGGGATGCCGTAGACATCCATCTGATTGAGGCGGCCGGCGTGCGAATAGACCTGCTGGCCCGCAGCCGACAGGCGTTGAATGGTCAGTTCCTCGAGGCCCTCGCCGATCCAGTCGACGCGCGGCGGCGCACCTGCGTTTTCAAATGGGAATACGAGAAAGATCCCTTCCGAGGCGGACTGCGGACGGCCGGAAGCGGGAACGGCGTTCGCGGCGGCCAGAATGCACAAAGCCGCAAGGAGCAACGGGCGGCGCGGCACGCGGAACGAGGGGGTTCTCATTCTGCGCACATTGTAACAGAGGGAAGAGAGGGAGTTCTGCAGCGTCTGCTCACAAGGGTGATGACCGAAAGACCGGGAGGGGGAAGCGCATGCGCTAGGGTTGCTGTGCAGGTTCCGGAGGCCGCACAGCGAGGATCTCCTGGACGCCCGGGTCCTTGACGACGGCGGCGAAGGCTGGATCGGAGTTCACGGAATTGAGATCTTTATAGCCTTCGTCCTTGGCCTTCTTGAGGTACACGATGCAGCGGTCGATGTTGCCCTGTTGCGCGAAGGATTTCGCCAGCAGGAAATAGAACTTGGCGCGATCCGCACTGATGGAGCGATCCTGAATGACGGTGCCGCTGCGGGAGCGCGAAGCTTCGAGCGCATCGGGATCGATCTGCAAAGCCTTGCGGAAGGCCCCGATTGAATCTTCAAACTGCTTGTCCCCAAAGTACGCGTAACCCAGATTGAGATAGAAGGGAGCAAAATCAGATTTCAGGCCGATGGCCTTTTTGTAGGCACGCACCGCTTTCGAATACTTCTTGCGCTCGTAGTAGATGGTGCCCTTGTTGTTGACGGGATCAGCGTAGTGGGCGTCGAGCTTCGCGGATTTCTCATAGCATTTGAGCGCGCCGGAGAGATCCATCTGGTTGTGAAGGGAGATGCCCAACTCGTTCCAATAGACGGCGTTCTTGGGCTCCGCCACCGTTAATCTCTTGAAAACCTGCTGAGCCTCCCGGTATTGCTTGCGAACGATATAGAGGCGTCCGAGATCCTCGTCCGAGATGGGAGGTAGGGGCGCCGGCGCAGCCGCCGGCGCGGCGGTTTGCGAAGCGGCAGACGCGTCCGGAGGAGCGGTCTGGGCACGGGCCGGAAGGAGGGCGACGAACAGGAGGAAGGAAAACCCTGGAATCGCCAGGCAATTGCGCATCATGGCGAATCTCCTTTGTCCCGAGCAGGTGGTTTGTCGGGCTCTTTCTTCTTCTTACTGCCAAAGATACCAAAAATCTTCTGCAGTGGCCCCTTTTTCTTTTCCTGTTCCTTGGCAGTTGTGGAACCTTGCGGGTCGCCAGGCGACTGAGCGTCTTTGACTTCGGGTTGACCATTGACGCCTGCTGGCGGCGGAGCGGCCGGTTTCGTGCTTCCACCGCCAAAAATGTGAGAGAGGAAAGAGCCGACGGCGGTAGCTGGCCCGTGGCCTCCGTGGAGCTCGCAAAGCTGCGTGGGTTCCGAGCCTGCGACGTAGACCTCTTCCCGCGTGACGGGGCAGGAGGGAGTGGCGACTTCGAGCGTGTCGGTGTCGATCATGATGGAGTCGACGCCTTCGGGTTTGTCAAACGGCTTCACGTCGCGGTAAGCGGGCAGCGCAGTGGCTTTGAGCATGAAGTCCGCCCAGATGGGCGCAGCCGTGGAACCGCCGGCCAGACCGAGGTCATGATTGTCGTCAAAGCCAATCCAGATGACGCATACGAGGTTGGTGGTAAATCCAGCGAACCAGCCGTCGCGCGAAGTGCCGGTCTTGCCTGCGGCGGGCAGAGCAAAACCCTTCGCGCGAACCTGCGCGCCCGTGCCTTTGTTCAGCACATCCTGGAGAACGCTGTCGACGAGATAAGTCACGCGCGGGTCGAGGACCATTTTGTTGACCGGCGTGTTTTTCTCGAGCATGTTGCCCTCGGCGCTGACCACCGACTTGACGAACATGGGATCGGCGCGGGTGCCCATGGTGGCGAAGGCAGTATAGGCGCCCGCGACTTCGACGGGCGTCAATTCGTAGGCACCCAAAGCAACAGCGGGGGTGGGCCGGATGTTCGAGCCCAAGCCCATCTGCCGGGCAATCTGGACAACGCGGCCGTAACCGACCATCTCGGCGACTTTGACGGTGGCAACGTTAAGCGAATTGGTGAGCGCCTGGCGGACGGTCACTTTGCCCATGAACTTCTCGCCATAGTTGTTGGGCGTGTATTCCTGGCCGTCGAATTCAAATACCGTGGGCTCGTCGTCAATGGTAGTGGCGGGGGTAACGAGGGGCTGCGCACCATCCACGGCATTATTGAAAGCTGCGGCGTAGACGAAGGGTTTGAAGACCGAACCGGGCTGGCGATGAGCGAGGGCGTGATTGAGCTGGCTCTGGCCGTAGTCGCGGCCGCCAATAAGCGCCTTGATTTCTCCGGTACGGGGATCGATGGCGACAAGGGCGGCTTGCACCTGGGGCGGCGGGGGCTCCTCGGCAGCTCTCTTCCCTTTCGCTTTGCGCACCTTCTCGTACTTCTTCTCGAGGAGGGCATCGACATTCTTCATGCCGGCCTCGATGGCGGCAGCGGCGGCACGCTGGAGTTGCGGGTCGATGGTGGTGTACACGCGATAGTTCGAGCTCAACAGATCCTGCTCGGAATATTTCTCGAGCAGGTGGTCCTTAACCATGTCGACAAAATATGGAGCTTCGTTTCCGGTGACCGAGGCGCGTACCAGCTTCAGGGGAATGCGCTTGGCATCCTGCGCGTCGGCGTCCGTGACGAACTTGTTTTCGACCATCTGGCCGAGCACGCGGTCACGCGCCTGCACCGCGCGCTCGGGGCGGCGGTCGGCGACGGAATAATAATTGGGAGCGCGAATCAATCCCGCCAAGAAAGCGCACTCGGCGAGGGAGAGCTGGCGCAGGTCTTTGCCAAAATACGCAACACTCGCCTCGGCAAACCCGCGGATTCCGAAGCTGCCGCGATTGCCGAGATAGACCTCGTTCGCATACATCTCGAAGATTTTCTGCTTGGAGAAACGCTGCTCGAGCTCAAAGGAGAGCATGGCTTCGGCCATCTTGCGCTTCCAGGTGCGGTCGGTGCTCAGGAAATAGGTGCGGGCCACCTGCATGGTGATGGTGCTGGCGCCCTGCATGTGGGAACTGTGGCGAATGTCCGCCCAAGCGGCACCGAAAATGCGGATGAAGTCGAAGCCTGGGTGCTCGAAAAAGCGCTTGTCTTCCGCAGAGAGGATGGCCTGGACGAGTTGCGGCGGCATGTCTTCGTAACGGACGAAGCGGCGCTTCTCGCGAGCACTGTCGAACAGGTTGGTGACCAGTTCGGGCTCGATCTCGGCAGCGCCCATGTCTGGCCCACCCGCGAGCGGCCGGATGGTCTTGATGGTCTTGCCGCTGAACTGAATGGCAAGGGCGTTGCTGCCACCGAAATAGGAAAGCTTCGAGGGCTGGATGTTGACGACATTCCCTTCCACCGAATATTCGCCGAGCGAGCTGGCGTCAGCCTCCGGGCGGTATCCGGAGCGCTGCAGATAAAGAACGAGGTCGTCGACACCCCAGACTTGGCCGTCGGCAATATGTCCCGGGGAGGAGAAAATCTGGGTGGTGTTCTGGAGGATATGCCCGGACAGGCGGGCGTCAATCATTCGGGAATACTTGATGTAGAAGAAGGTGAAGGTGCCCGCGGCAAGAAGGAAACAGAGAGCGACGAAGCCGAGCAGGCTCAGGCCAAACGTGGAAGTCCAGAATCCTTTTTGGAGACGAAAACGCAACGAAACTCTCCCCCCGCCGCTGGACAACTCCTATTGTCTCGCAATCTGCGAGCGACGCAAAATCGGGTGCCACCGGGAGGAGCAAGGACCCCCGTTTCGTACGGTACGGCTATTTCATCAAATCGCGGCCCTCGGAGGAGGGCGAGAAATTGAGTTCGGTCTTGTAGACCATCAGATCGATGGGGACACGGTAATTTACCTGGATCTCAATTCCGTGATTGGTGTTCTGAACCTTCACGTCGTCGCGTTTCGCGGGGATGTCCAGATCCTGAATGGTCTTGAAGATGTTGTCGCGGACCTGGTCTTCTGTGTAGCGGTTGACCACGGCAAAACGAGCCTGCTCGCCCATTTTGTCCTGAAGCTGATATTCCGCCACGTAGGCGGGTACGGTTTTGACGGCAACGTACACCCCACTGACGAGGATCAGGGTATAGATAATGGCCTTCAGCTTGCCTTCGCCGCGTTGCCGACGGCGAGAAGACTTTGGATTGAACGTCACGAAACGCACTCCATGCGCCGGGGCGCACCAACGCTCTCCGGCCGAAAGTCGAGTACCAATGGTTTTACGCTAGCACCGCGGTGTGGTCGTGTCGAGGAATGCGAGGTACAGGTGTGCTTCCCGATAACGCCCCGGACGGGTCCGCCGCGATGGATCAGTAGGCGCGGGCAAAGATAGCCCGTGTGGTTGCCGGTTTGCCGCAAAGAATACAGTTTCCAGTCCCGCCACTCGCACCGTTCCCGAGAACGGCCGCCGCATCCAGTGGGATGCAGCGCATGGTGGCGCGGGTTTCTTCCTTGATTTTTTCCTCGCAGGCGCCGCTGCCACACCAGCAGGCGTAGGCAAAACCGGTTTCGACGGCCTTCTTGAAGTCATCGTAAGTATCGGCTGCGTGGGTATTTGCGCGGCGGAAAGCCAGGGCGCGATCGTAGAGCGACTGGTGAATCTCGGCCAGCAGCTTCTGGATGGTGGCGGGCAAGTCGGCAAGCGAAGCGCTGACCTTGCCTTCTTTGCCGGGGCGGTCGCGCCGGGCGAGCATCGCGGCCTGCTTGGCCACATCCTTGGGGCCAAGTTCGATCCGGAGAGGCACGCCGCGCATCTCCCAGTCATTGAACTTGTAGCCGGGGCTGAAGCCTTCGCGCTCGTCCAGAGTCACGCGGAGGTCGGCCGTAATGAGCTGCTGCTTGAGTTCTTTGGCCACCTTGAGGACCGAGGTCTTTTCTTCATCACTCTTCCAGATGGGAACGATGACCACCTGGATGGGAGCGAGCTTCGGGGGCAGGACCAGCCCCTGGTCGTCGCCGTGGACCATGATGATGGCGCCGATGAAGCGGGTGGACAGGCCCCAGGAGGTGGTCCAGCAGTGCTGGAGGACGCCGCTCTGGTCGAGGTACTTCACTTCGAAGGCTTGCGCGAAATTCTGTCCCAGGAAGTGCGAAGTGCCTGACTGGAGGGCTTTACCGTCGCCCATCATCGCTTCGATGGAGTAGGTGATATCCGCGCCTGCGAATTTCTCGGCGTCGGATTTTGCACCGGGAATCACGGGAATGGCGGCGTCATTCACGGCGAAGTCGGTGTACACATCGAGCATCTGCTTGGTCTCTTCGACGGCTTCTTCGCGGGCGGCGTGGGCGGTGTGGCCTTCCTGCCAGTAGAATTCGAGGGTGCGCAGAAAAAGCTTGGTGCGAAGTTCCCAGCGAACCACGCTGTTCCACTGATTCATGAGCACGGGCAGGTCGCGATAGGACTGGATCCACTTCGACCACATGTGGCCGATGATGGTTTCCGAGGTGGGGCGAACGATGAGAGGCTCGGCAAGTTCTTCGCCGCCGCCAATGGTAACGACAGCGAGTTCCGGCGAGAAGCCTTCGACGTGATGCTTCTCCTTTTCGATGAAACTCTTGGGGATGAACAGGGGGAATGCGACGTTCTGGTGGCCGGTAGCTTTGAAGCGGCGGTCGAGCGATTGCTGAATGTTCTCCCAGAGCGCCCAGCCGTAGGGACGAACGATCATGCAGCCGCGCACAGGAGCGTAGTCAGCCAATTGCGCCCGCAAAACCAGCTGGTTATACCATTCGGAAAAATCATCCTTGCGTGTTGGAAGCTTCTCGTCGGCCATGCCTCTCCCTGTCCGTTGCAACGGCAATTGGTAAGCTTTTCAGCGTAAAGGAGCTAGTGCATCGTGTCAACGCGCGTGGAGGACTCGAGTTGGCGGTCGCCGGCGGGAATCAGGGCGTGTCGAAATTCAGTTGTGCCGAACGACTTGGGATGGAGAGGTTGAGAAAATTGACAGGAGCCATAGCGATGAAATTTGTCTGCCTGGGGTATATCACGCCAAAAAAGCTTGAAACCATGCCGGAGAAAGAACGCAATGCAATGGTGGATGCCTGCTTTAGTTATGACGCCGTGTTGCGAAGCGGCGGGCACTTTGCCGGAGGCGAAGCCCTGCAACCCGCCGACACGGCAAAGACACTGTGGTGGAAGAACGGCAAGGCGCAGGTGATTGACGGGCCGTACGCCGAAACAAAGGAGCAGATCGGGGGCATTCTGCTGCTCGAAGCGCGGGACCTGAATCATGCGGTCGAATTGATGTCAAAACATCCCGGCGTGCAGTATGGCCCGTTCGAAATTCGGCCGGCGGCGGATCTCAGCGCAATGGTCGAGCAGAGCGCGAAACGGCGAGAGCGGTAATCCTGTGAGTCCCTGCTCGCGGGATCGGCGTGCCTAAATCGCGCTACCGAGGAACCACTCGCGGTCGGAGGCGCGGTTATTGTCGCGGATGATGAGTTCGGGGTCGCGCATGGCAACGCGGCTGTAGGGCGCCACAGAGTGCGTCAGCCAGACGTTGCCGCCGATGATACTGTGGTGACCAATGCGAGTGTCGCCGCCGATGATGGTGGCCCCGGCGTAGATCGTGACATTGTCTTCAATGTCGGGATGGCGTTTGTTGGTGATTCCGCGCACCAGTTCGCCTCCGGCATCGCGGCGGCTGGTGGGATTGAACGCGCCGAGGGTCACACCGTGATAAAGGGTGACGTTCTTGCCGATGGTCGCGGTCTCGCCGATGACGACCCCGGTGCCGTGATCGATAAAGAAGGACTCGCCGATGGTTGCGCCGGGATGAATATCGATACCGGTGCGGCTGTGTGCCAGCTCGGTCATGATGCGCGGCAGGTAAGGAACTTTGAGCTTGTAGATCTCATGGGCCAATCGCTGGACGGTGATGGCTTCAAGGCCGGGATAGCTCAGCATGATCTCTTCAAGCCCGCTCGCCGCGGGATCGTTCTTCAATGCCGCCGCAAGATCGGTGGCCAGCAGGTGCGCCAAGTGAGCGTACTTTCCGTGGATTGTGGCGACCAGGTCCTCGGCTGACATCGACAAATCCTCAGGCGGGACTTTGCCGCGGCAATTGCAGTCGAACCGCATGGCGCGGACAATCTGCTCACCGAGTTGCAGGTCGAGACTTTCGACGATCGCCGCGTTGTTCGGCTTTGCCGCTTCCGACGGAGCAAAGAAGACCGGAAACAGCACTTCGAGATACTGGCGGCAAAACGCGCGAATCTCCTCTTTGGAGGGCAACCAGGTTTGACTGTCCCCTTCACCGGCGAAGCGGTCCCCGATCGCGGCGCGAAATTCCTTTGCCAGGCATTCGAAATCGTTGTTTGGAGTAGTCATGAGCATCACCTGAAGATAGCGGGGCGCGAGCGTTCAATCGAAATGGACGCCCGCACCCGCTGGAAAGAGTGAATCAGAGGTTCCTGCTTAGCCGATCCCTTCGAAGAGAATCGTGGACAAGTAACGTTCGCCGCCGTCCGGCAGCACCGTCACGATGGTCTTGCCCTCGAATTCGGGGAGTTTGGCAAGCCGCACGGCCGCCGCAGCCGCCGCGCCGCAGGAAATGCCGCTGAGGATACCCTCTTCACGGGCGAGCCGGCGGGCCATCTCCACAGATTCTTCGTTGGTGACGGTTTCCACGCGATCGACGAGACTCAGGTCCAGGTTTTTTGGCACAAAACCGCCGCCAATGCCCTGAATCTTGTGCGGCGAAGGGGTTAGCGGTTCGCCTGCGATGGTTTGTCGGATTACCGGGCTCACCGCCGGCTCAACAGCCACCGTGGTGATCTTCTTCCCCTTGGTGTTTTTGATATAGCGGCTCACGCCGGTCAAGGTTCCTCCGGTACCGACGCCGCTTACAAACACATCGACCAGTCCGTCCGTATCGTTCCAGATTTCGGGCCCGGTGGTATGTTCGTGGATCGCCGGGTTCGCGGGGTTCTCGAACTGTTGCGGCATGAAATAGCGTTTGGGATCGGAGGCCTGAATTTCGGCGGCCTTGGCAATGGCGCCTTTCATTCCTTCCGGGCCGGGGGTCAGCACCAGTTTGGCGCCAAAGGCGGCCAGCACACGGCGGCGTTCGAGCGACATCGTTTCCGGCATTGTGAGCGTGACCGCGTAGCCACGAGCTGCCGCCACGAAGGCCAACGCGATTCCGGTGTTGCCACTGGTCGGTTCGACAATTTCAATTCCCGGCTTCAACACGCCGCGTTTCTCAGCGTCCCAGATCATCGCAGCCCCGATTCGACACTTCACCGAGTACGCAGGATTTCTCCCCTCGATCTTCGCGAGCACCGTCGCCTTCGCACCGTCGGTGACGCGGTTCAGCTTGATCAGAGGGGTTTTTCCAATGCTTAACGAATTATCTGCGTAGACGTTACTCATAACTCATATCCTCGGTAAGTAGATTTGCTGTATCGGGACAGCGGCATAAGTATATAGGACTCCTCGGGCCGGACATCATGCGGAATGCCGCACCTGGACGCCGGATTCGCGCGGCTCTTCCTATACCAACAGATGCGGCAGATTGCGGTCGGTTGTACAGTCCGATAGAATCCGCAGAGAGGTCGTCGCGTCATGGCGGAATCCCCTCGCAAGCCGCGCGTTGCCCTGGGTTCGGACCACGCCGGATTTCATATCAAAGAAACGGTCCGCCAGTTCCTCCAGAATGCGGGATATCCGCTGGAGGATCTGGGCACGTGGTCGGAGGAGTCGGTGGACTATCCGGATTACGGGAAAGCGGTGGGAGAGCGGGTGGCGGCGCAGGAAGCCGATTTCGGGATCGCCGTCTGCGGCACGGGGATCGGCATCTCCATTGCCGCCAACAAGGTGCCCAAGATTCGTGCGGCGGTGGCACACGACGTGAACACGGCGCGACTCGCGCGCGAGCATAACGATGCGAATGTGCTGGCGATGGGCGGGAGGATCGTCAACAACACGCAGGCAATCGAGATGGTCCAGACGTTTTTGACCACGGCCTTCCTTGGAGGAAGGCATGCGCGGCGGGTGGAAAAGATCGGCCTGATCGAATTGGAAGAGCGCGAAAAGAATTGAGGCGCGCCTCGTTGCAAGAGATGGTTCGCAATCCAGGAGAAGCAATGACTACGGATGCCAATGAACGAATGAAGCGGCCGCTGGAGAATGTCGATTCACAGATCAGTGAATTGCTTGGTGAAGAAGCGCGCCGGCAGGCGACCGGGCTTGAATTGATTCCGTCGGAAAACCTGGTGTCGGAAGCGGTGCTGGCCGCGATGGGGTCGATCTTCACGAACAAGTACGCGGAAGGATATCCGGGCAAGCGATATTACGGAGGCTGCGAAGTCGCGGATAAAGTGGAGCAGCTGGCCATCGACCGCGCCAAGGAACTGTTTGGCGCCGAACACGCGAACGTGCAGGCGCACTCCGGCACATCCGCCAATGTGGCGGTGTACATGTCCGTCCTGCAGCCCGGCGACACGGTGCTGGGCATGGCGCTGGCCCACGGCGGGCACCTGACGCACGGCCATCCGCTCAATTTCTCGGGCCGCATGTACAAGTTCGTCGAATATCACGTTCGCAAAGACACGGAGCAGATCGATTACGAGGAAGTGGAGAAGCTGGCGAACGAACACAAGCCCAAAATGATCGTCGCGGGCGCGAGCGCGTACCCGCGCATCATCGAATTCGAACGCATCGCCAGGATTGCGAAGGCCGTCGGTGCGATCTTCTTTGTGGACATGGCGCACATCGCAGGATTGGTCGCCGCGGGAGTGCATCCCAGCCCGGTGCCCCACGCCGATATCGTTTCGACGACCACGCACAAGACGTTGCGCGGCCCGCGCGGGGGTCTGGTGCTGTGCCGCGCTTCATACGCGAAAGAAATCGACAAGCTGACTTTTCCCGGGACGCAGGGCGGACCGCTGGTGCACACGATCGCCGCCAAAGCTGTGTGCCTCAAGGAAGCGATGGAGCCGGGATTCAAGGAATATCAGAGGCAGGTCGCCGCGAACGCGAAGGCCATGGCGGTGGCCGTCGCGAGCAAGGGCTTCCGCCTGGTTTCCGGCGGCACGGATAATCACCTGTTCCTGATCGAAGTGCATCCGCGAGGCATCACCGGTAGTGAAGCGGAGAAGGCGCTGGACCGCGCCGGGATCACGGTCAACAAGAACTCGATCCCGTTCGATCCGCTTCCCCCGATGAAAGCGGGCGGCGTCCGGCTGGGCAGCCCTTCGGTCACGACGCGCGGCATGAAGGAGCCAGAGATGCAGCTGGTTGGCGAATGGGTGGCTGAAGTGCTGAATAACGTGGGCAACGCGGCCGTCGAGCAGAAGGTGCGCCAGCAAGTGGCGGAGCTTGCGGCCCGCTTCCCGATTTACGAGTCGCGGCTACGCAACGCCGTGGCACACGCCCGGGTTTGACGACAGGCTCCTGCTGACGACGATTCACCATGAGTTCAGGCCACTCGAAACCGCCGGACATTGTTCAATCAACGGCGAAGTTCGAGAACTGGGCGTCGCGCCACGTCAATCTGATCCGCTCCGACGTCAAGCTGAAGCACCGCAACATGGCGCTCGCGGCATTTCCCTTTTTCCGCGCCACATTCTATCGATGGGCGCAGTGGTGGCCGCTGGTTTGCCCGGAACTGGCGAAAGCCCCCAAGGTGCTGGCGGTTGGCGACCTCCACGTGGAGAACTTCGGCACCTGGCGCGACGTCGAGGGCCGGCTTATCTGGGGTGTGAACGACTTCGACGAGGCGTGGCCCGCCGCCTACACCGTGGACCTGGTCCGCTTGGTAACCAGCGCTTACCTGGCGATCCGCTCCGAGCATCTCTCCATTCCCCGCAAACGGGCCTTTGAGGCGATCGAACAGGGTTATCGCGATTCACTGGCGAAGGGCGGCAGCGCATTCGTGCTGGCAGAACGGCACAGATGGCTCCGTCTGTTGGCGCTCAGCGAGCTACGCGACCCGGTCGTGTTCTGGACAAAGATCCTGGCGTGCCCACGCTACAAGGGACAACTGCCGAAGGACGTGTGGAAACTGGTACGCGGTTCCATGCCGTCGCGCACGCAGAAGTACGAACTGCGCTCACGGATCGCCGGCCTGGGCAGTCTCGGGCATCCTCGCGTGCTTGCCCTGGCGTCGTGGGACGGCGCGCACGTGGTTCGCGAAGCCAAGCAACTCACTCCTTCCGCGTGGATCTGGGCGCAGAATCTGCACACGTCGAAGATCCTCAGCCGAACTCTTGTCGAAAATGCGATACGCATTCGTGATCCTCACGTGCACTTCGCGGAGCACTGGATCGTCCGCCGGCTCGCGCCCGATTGCAGCCACATCGAAATCCAGTCGCTGCCGGAAGAACGCGACGAGGAGCGGCTGGCGTATTACATGGGGTGGGAAACAGCAAACATCCATCTGGGCAGTTCGAGAGCGATTGGCGCGGTCAAACGCGACCTGGCCCGGCGGAAGGGACGCTGGCTGCACAGAGCGGCAAAAGCGATGCAGCGCATCACGCTCGACGACTGGAAGCTCTGGCAGCGCAAATGGAAGCGAGGCCGCTAGCCGCACGGCGCGAACGGGCCTGGGCGCCTGCGCCGCCGGATCAGTGAATTCCCTGGCTGTTCAAGTGCGGTCCGTATTTTTTGTCGCTCCCTTGAATGTGGTTGACCAGCCAGTTCTTCAGGAAATTCATTACTTCGAGCGAAAGTGTGCCAGTGGCTCCGCTCCTATACTTCGCCTGAACTTCCAGCACCTGCCGGGTCAGGTCGTCGTGCTCCTTCTTGTGAGCAGCGAGGTCGGCATAGTGGGTCTGGGCAAAAAACCTCTCCTCGTGGGCGAAGTGCACCTTGGTGTAGTCGACCAGGCTATCGAGGATCTTGCCCAACGATTCCTTGCTGTGACCTTCCTTCATCGCGTCGTACAGATCGTTGATCATCTTGACGAGTTTTTGGTGGTCCAAATCCAGCAGGGCTACTCCCACCGCCATCTTCTGATTCCATTCCATCAACGGCATACTGTTTCCCTCCCCGGCACTGAATCTGGGGCGACTTTCCCAGCCTACCGGGAGCACGTCTCAGGCCAGATAGAGGATTGTCGGCACAGAGGTAAGGTGGTTCGTCCGCAAGGATTCAGCGATTTCTGCGGAAAGGAGCGAGGCCCGCGACGCGAGCAGCAGATTCCGGCCGTGGGCGTTGTGCCGTTCCAGCCAGGTCATTTCCGGTCTGAAACGCGCGACCGCTGGTGCGGTTCGGTCACTATCCCAAATTTTCCTAGAACTTCCGTTCCTTGACCGAAGACTGTCCCACGGGTCAGTAGATTCAGGCCGGTGAAACCCGTAGCTTACCTTAGACCGAGATATGCAGAGTTCTGGGGCAGCTTCTGCGTCTTCTTTCGATTGCGAAAACAAGTCTCTCAGCTGAGTTGGGCTGCTTCCCAGAGCTGTCTTGCTTCCCGGTGGTTCAGTCCTCGATCAATGAAGAGGTGGGAAGATGATGGATACGGAAGCCTTCCGTGAATTCAAGACCGGCTTGACGTTTCTTCGCGACAATTATGCCAACCGCGCCCTGCCGCACATCCAGCGCGCTTCCGAACTCGAACGAAACAACCCGTATTACATGTCGTACCTCGGTGTGGCGTTGGCCCGCACGCAACAGAAGTGGGCGGATGCCGAAAAGCTCTGCGACGCGGCCGTGCGCATGAAGCGGAATCAGGCCCAGCTGTATCTCAACCTGGCTGAAGTCTACATGGTCGCCGGGCGCAAGGAAGATGCGCGCGAAGCGTTGGTGGCCGGGATGAAGTACGCGCGCCGCGACATCCGGCTGAACATCGCCATGGCCAAACTGACCCCGCGCCGTTCTCCGGTTTTCACGTTTCTTGAACGCAAACACCCGCTGAACCGGCATTTCGGCCTGCTGCGCCACCGGACGCTGAGAGCCTTCGGACGCGACTAGCGCGCTACGATTTTCCCCAACCCCCCAAACGCAATGAGGGCGGGTGGCCACAAGCCATCCGCCCTTTTTGTTTCCGGGCTGGTGGCTTAGGGCCATTCCACGTCGAGCGCATAGATCTCCTGAGTGCTGATATCTCTCGCGAACAACAGCGAGTTGTCCGGCGCCAGGCCAAACCAGTCGACGAAGGTGCCGGTCGCGACGCGGCCCAAATCCTTCACATCCACAACGTGTTCGAACTTGCCGTCTCCCGCCCGCAGCCGACCGATGCTTTCGAGCGCGGATTGCTCTCCTTCGCTACGCGAATACTGAAGATAAATGTATCGGGCATCGTCCGACCAGGAAAGGTAATGGCCCACAGGAAATGCGACGGCTTCTTTCCATCGCTCCTTGGCGAGATCAAACAGCATCAATTTCGGCGGGCCAGCCGTCGTTGTAGCTGCGATGGTCCTGCCGTCGGGCGACCATTGTGGATTGGAAAATCCGTGGGATCCCGTCAGCGGGGCGGCGCTTCGCGTTTTCAGGTCGTACAGCAGGATCGGAGCGGTGGGAACAAAGAGACTTCCAAACACAAGGCGTCCGCCATCCGGCGACCAGTTCACGCCGTCTTGACTCTGATCGCTCGGCAGAATCCGGGCTGGCGCACCGCCTTCGCTGGAAATAACGTACACATTTCTAACCGTGGTCGCCTCTGGAAGGTCTCCGCTGAAGGCAATCTGTTCGCCGTCGGGCGACCAGCGCGGACGGAAGGCGCGCAAGGGCGGAAACGTCAGCTGGCGTCTCTCACTGCCGTCGACGCGGCTGCGAAACAGCATTCCTTCCGGAAAAGATGTGTAGGCAACCCACTGCCCATCGCGAGAGAAACTTAGTCCTTCTGCGGAAATTCCTTCCAGGAACGGGGCGAATTGCCGGCCGCGCGGCTCGTAGCGAATCAATTCCGCGCGATGCGTGGTGCCCAGCGCGAAAATGGTTTTGCCGTCTTTGCTGGGCAGGGGGTATTGATAGTCGATGGGGCCGGCGGTCAGTTGCACTGGCTCCGCCTTCACTTTCCCACCGGACAACATGGCCCGCTCGTGTAGGGTCCAGAAATTCAGCCGGCCGTCGTGCCGGTTCTGAAAGACGAAGTATCGCCCGTCCGGCGTCCACTTTCCCCAGCAGCCTTGAAACATTTTGTGAGATTCGGAACCGCTTGCGGCAGCTTCCAGGATCGACATGTCGTCGATCTGCACATCGAATGTCGTAAATCGCAGCATACGGTGATCGGGTGAGTAGCGAAAAGCAAAAGCGACGTTAGGCACCGTCAGCAGCTTCCGAAGGCCGGTGCCGTCCTGGTTGATAGAATAGACATCCTTCTCACGGCCGAAGATCACACTGCCCGGCGAAGAACCGAACGCGGCGTCGTGGGCGAGAAGTGAGCCGACCCTGCGGGGCGAGCCCGCCGAAACAGGCTGAATCCAGAGCGAGTCGCCGCCCATTTCATGGTTCGCAATCAACAGCTCGGCACCGTCTTCGGAAGCATCCGCCAGGGTTGGCTGGGGCAGCTGAATTGGCAGGCGTACCGACTCGCCGCCCCGGATGGACACCTGGGACACCACGCTTCGCGGACCCGGCAAGACCTGGTTGAAATACACGCGGGGCCCGTCAGTCACCAGGGGGCCTTCTTTGGCCTGGCCGTCGTTCGTGAGCTGCCGAAATCGTACGACCTTCGGAACCCTGGAGCCGTGTTCTGCCCATCTCCATGCCGAGACTGCGCCTGCGGCGGCAAAGATGGCAAGTACACTTGCGAACCAGGCGAGCCTCCTGTGCCGGCTGCCACCTGCGACGGCCGCCGTAGAAGCCGTCAGCATGGGGGCATGTTCGACTCGTTCGGCTAACTCGTCGGTTTCCTTGGTAGCCGGCGCGCCGTTGGAGACCGGTGCGATGAACCGATAGCCACGACGCGGCAGCGTCTCGACGTATCGTGGCGCTTCGGCCGAATCGTCCAACGCCTCGCGGAGTCGCGTGACCGCCTTGTTCAAGCCGCGCTCAAAATCGACGTGCACTTCGTTCGGCCAAAGCCGCCCTGTCAGCTGTTCACGAGTGACCACCTCGCCGGCGTGCTCCAGCAACACCATCAGCACCTGAAAAGGCTGCTCCTGCAGCTTGACCTTTCGCCCGTCGCGGAGCAGTTCCCCGGACCGGGCATCAGCTTCGAATGGGCCAAAGCGAATCGGCGCCATGACGCTCCCGTGAAGTTGCCAGTATCCTACGCCGGAAGCCGACCTATCGTCATCATCCTTCGCACGTTACTAAGGAACACACTCGCCACATACAAGGAACACCCCCGCCCTTTACCGCGGCGAGAGGCTGCAGTAGGGTCGCGCACGCCACAGGAGGGCACCATGCAAAATCAGTTCATGTCACGCATTCGCGCAATCGCAGTTCCCGTCGTTTTGGCGGGTTGTATGCTCAGCTTCCTCGTCTCCAGCAATTCCCAGGCAGGGACCGGTCATCTGCCGGGAGCACTGAACTCGGGGTTTGCCCGATGCTCGGAAAGGACCATCGCCGGAAATTACGCATTCTCGATTGAGGGCACTTTACTGCTCCCGCAGGGAGGAACCCTTTTACTTCGCGGCATTTCCCTTGCCCACTATGACGGCCGGGGAAATATGACGCAGATCGATCACGTTGTCACCAACGGCGCTGCCCCGCAAGAGGAATGGACTCCCGGCACCGGCACTTACACGGTCAATCCGGATTGCACCGGCACGCAAACCATCGATATTCCGGGGAATCCTTCTTCGCCGGTGAACCTGCATTTTGTCATTGATCAGGGCGGGAAAGAGATTCGCCAGGTCGTTGACGCAAACGCCGTTGCGGCGATTGGTTCACGGGTGGACTAGCGCTGTCGGGTCATTCCGCGCTGGAATTGCGCCGGCGCAAGCACCCTGTCATCGGTCAGAAGCTGACGCGGAGCCGTGCCGAAAAGCTTCTCGGCACGGCTACACCCGTTCCGGAAAAGACGCTGGCGAAATTGATGACGTTCAGGCGGTCGAGCAGATTCGTGGCTCGGAATTGCAGTTCCATCGTTGCCCGTTCCGTGTGCAGGAGTTCCGCCCCTCCAGCAAGGTCCAACGAGAAGTTCGGTCCGACCCGCCCGCGCTCCAGATTTACCTTGCTGAGTACATCCGCGCCGTAGTGCTCGGTCAACGAGTCCGTGTCGACTTCGTCCATCTCCACGGGCAGCCCGCTGCCGTATCCTGCGGCGGCCGCAGCCCACAGGCGATTGGTGGCTTGAACGCGAATGCGCGCGCTCAGTGTGTTCCGTTGATCCTGAGAGACGGCAAATTTGCTGGTGTCTCCGATCCCACTTGTCTCATCACTGCCGATAAACAGACCGCCGGTCACCGGTCCCTGTGCAATTCCAGATTGGTTGGCATAGCTTACGTATCCGGAAAAACGGCCCCAGCGGGGAACACTCAGGCGAACTTCTTCGCCCGTGATCCTGGCGGAGGCAAACGCGATCGGGAAACTCACGCCCGTAGCCAGCAGGACATCGTCGTCCGAATAATTTGTAAGATCGCGGCGGAAGACGTTCGCATCCAGCCGCAGATTGCCAGAGAATGCCTTCGACGCGCCGGCCTCGAAAAAGTTGCCGGACGCCGGGCGAACCGGCAGACGCAGTACGTCTGGATTCACCGAGTCGAACTGGGGCGAACTGGCAAGCAGAAGGTTCTCCATCGCGGGAGTCTGGAAGACGCGGTCGTACGAGGCGTGCACGAGGAGATTCCATGCGGGAATGTAGCGCGAAATTCCGGCGCGCGGGCTCCACGACGTCTCATGCAGCACGAGCCGGTAGTCGTCGAACCGCAAGCCTACACTCATGTTCCAATGCCCGAAACGCATCTGGTCTTGCACAAATCCGGAGACCTCCGTGTCCCATTTCCCGTCGGAAAACTGAAACGGCGACTGGGTTCCGGGTTCATATTGCGACGGATCGGTAATTATGTATTGCAGCGCTTCGTGGACCGGGCCGGCCATTGCATCCACGCCGAACTTCCAGTCATGCCGTCCCTTGTGGCCGGCGAGATCGGCGCGAGCATAGCCCTCGGTGTAACCGCGCTGCTGCGCCACGATGATGGGAGTTGAAGCGGCATTCGAAGTGAGCCAGAAATGCGACGAGCGGATGCTACCCGAAAGCGTCAGGATGGAATCGCCGGAGATGGCATGCGAATAGTAAAGCAAGCCGCCGGTGTCGTCTGTGCCGGCATTCTGGCGCTGGCCGGCCGCGTACTGCACCAGGTCGTTGGGCACAGAGTAGGAAAGGCTGCTGTAGGTGAACACGGCGCGCAAATGATCGCTGTCGCTGAAGTCGCGCTCATAGGTGGCGGCCATCCCGCCGGCGTTTGCGGAGTTCGTGTAGTTTGCCGTGACCGGCGGATCCAAGTAGCGATCGCCGCTAAATGCAGATCCACGCAAGCTGAAGTAGTTCTTCCTCTTCGAATAGGAAAGCGCGCCGGCGCCGTTTACGGTCGAGAAGTTTCCTCCTTCCGCGTCCAATTGGCCGTGCCACCCCGACGAGATACTCCGGCTTGGGACGGCTTCGACGACACCGCCGAGTTTGCGGCCGTACTCCGCCGGATAGCCCGCGGTGATCACCCGCATGGACTGCACATCCTCCGATTCCATCGGGCGGGCGAAGGCTGGTGAGCGGTTTTGTGTGACGGGCAGGCCGGCCACCACAAACTGCACATCGTATTCGGAGCCGCGCGGGTGCAGCACGCCGTTCGATTCGTAAATCCATCCCGGCTGCTGGGCCACCAAATCGAAGAGCGCCCGTCCTGGTTGCGCACTCAATTCCTCGCCAATGTCCTTGCGGCCAATCGGATACTGGATCGCAATGGCGTTCGGGTCCAGCAAGGCAGCGGAATCGTCCACGTTGACTTTCGTGGCGAGCGGCGCGAGTTCAAGAGTGGCCGAGACGTGCACTGCGACCGCCGTGCGAATTTCAATCAGGCGGCTCCAGGGCGCGAATCCATCCGACGAGAGGGTTAATTGGTAGACGCCATAGCCGAGATCGCGAACGATTTCCCGGCCATCATGTGGTACATCGAAGGCCTGATCGTAACGGTTCGCAGAACTGGTCAGCCTGGCTTTCGTGGGGTGGGGAAGACCACGGGAATCGCGAACCTCGAGGGCCAGCGACCCACGCACCGGCTGGGCCATGACCGCAGGGGCGGACGCCAGCGTGGCAATGAAGAGAGCCGCAATGCAGCGAGTATGTACCGAAGGTCGCATGAAGCGGGTCCATGAACGCTAACACGGACCCCTCCACCTTGTTCAAAGCATTTTCGCGCCAGACAAATCAAAAAAGGGACGAATGGCCGTAGCCATCCGTCCCGGAAACCTCAAGGCGACAATTCGGCTTATTTACGCTGCATCGACGAACCGGTGTTGTAAGAGCTCTGGAATCCGATTTCCATCAGGATCTTGAAGCCGATGCCGAACAATCCGTTGGGCAGAGCATCGCGGCGAACCACTTCCGTAAGATATTCACGGGTCATCGCCGCCGGCTCTTTCGAATAGGGCATGGAGACGAACAAGCGCATGCCGACTTCGTATTCCGGCTCGCTGGAGTGGAAATAGACGCCGGTGCGCGAAACGCTCAAGGTTCCGCGAATGTCGTCGAAGGGAGTGCGCTCCGGATCGGAAGGCCGAATGCGCATTAGTTGAGTGATTTTGCAGCGGCGACTGTTGCGCCGTTCGGTATGCGGCCGCGCCGTTGCGGGGTTGCTGTTGCCAGAGTTTGCTTTCACCATGAAATCCAGAGGGGACGCCATGACACTTTCACCTTTCCCGGGGGAAACCTCAATCCCAGGTAGAAGAGTAAAAGACGCGACCCGGTAAACCCATAGCGAGACCGTACTCCACATAAGGTTGGGCCCGCTTTTCCGATGGTAGTACGGAAGTACCGGACCCGCAATCGGGCCTATTGTGGATTTTATCGGCATTTCGAGCGGATGGCACTTCCGTTTATAAGTGAATTAGTGTACGTTGCAATTACTCTCCAAGTGATTGCAAGCAAAGGAAATTTGGAGTCAGGCACTCTTCTTTCAAGGAGGGTTTCAACTTGGAAAAACGACTGATCGCCTGGATCGTGCTGACCTTTCTCTGCGGTATCCCCCTGTTTCTCACGGCGCAGGCACCGACCATTTCGAGTTTCGACCGCCAGCGCGCGCAGCAGATGTTGAAAGTGGTGAACGACGAGGTCCGGAAACATTACTACGACCCCAAATTCCACGGTGTCGATCTCGACAAGGAATTTGCGGAGGCCAAGCAGCGGATCGACAAAGTGACGACAATGAACATGGCGCTGTCCAACATCGCTAATTTTCTGGACTCGCTCGACGATTCGCACACATTTTTCCTCCCGCCCGCGCACCCCATCCGCCTCGACTATGGTTGGCAATACCTGATGGTCGGGGATCGTTGCTTTATCACCCAGGTTCGCGCCAAGAGCGATGCCGAAGCGAAGGGCCTCAAGCCAGGCGATCAGGTCCTTGCGATCAACGGCATCCCCCTTTCCCGCGATATCGTGTGGAAGCTTCAGTATATGTACGGAGCGCTGCGCCCGCAGCCCAGTTTGAAGGTCGTTTTGCAGGACCCCGCGGGAAAACAGCGCGCCGTCGAAGTGGCCGCGCGCATCACGGAACTCAAGCGCGTCACGGACCTGACGAACGGCGCCGACATCTGGGGCATCATCCGCGACATGGAGTCGTATGACCACTTTGCGCGCACGCGCTTCGCCGAATATGGCGACGATCTGATCGTGATGCGGCTCGCGGAATTCGCCTTCACGCCAGCGGAAGTCGGCACGATGATGGGCAGGGTGCGAAAACACAAGGCATTGATCCTGGACCTGCGCGGCAATCCGGGCGGCAGCGTCGAGACGCTCGACTTCATCGCGGGTGACCTTTTCGGCAAAGACGTGAAGATTGCGGACCGGGTGGGCCGCAAGGACACAAAACCGCAGGTGGCCAAGGGATCGCACGATTACTTCTCCGGCAAATTGATCGTCCTGATCGACAGCCGCTCTGCGTCGGCCGCCGAGGTTCTGGCACGCGTGACGCAAATCGAAAAACGCGGCGCGGTGCTCGGCGACCGCAGTTCCGGCAGCGTCATGGAGTCGCGGCACTACAGCGAGAGGATGGGAGCGGATACGGTCGTCTTCTATGGCATTTCGATCACCGAAGCGGATGTGATCCTGAGCGACGGCAAGAGTCTCGAGCACGTAGGCGTCACGCCCGACGAGTTGATCCTTCCGACGGCAGTCGACATCGCCGGCAATCTGGACCCCGTGCTCGCCAAAGCCGCCGACCTTGCCGGGGTCCATCTCACGCCTGCCGACGCCGGCAAATTGTTTCCATACGAATGGCCGCCGGACTGATGCACTGATCCGCCATCCCACCGTCAGAACGTAAACTCCGTGGCCGGGGTGACTTCGAAGTTCGTTTGTGCGATTCTCTTCCCTGCTCGTCACCCGGTTAAGGAAACATGCGCAAGAAATTCAAGGACTTGTCGGAACGCGAGATCCTCGCCATCGCCATCACCAACGAAGAAGAAGACGGCCGCATTTACGGCGAATTTGCGGATGCTTTGCGCGATTCTTATCCAGCCACGGCCGAAATGTTCGAGGAGATGCGCGTGGAGGAAGCCGTCCACCGCGACCGTTTGCTGGCCATGTTCCGCCAGCGCTTCGGCGATCACATTCCTCCCATTCGGCGCGAAGACGTGCGCGGCTTCCTGCAGCGCCGTCCCGTCTGGCTGATGCGTCCGCTTGGCGTGAAAGTCGCGCGCCGCCAGGCAGAAATCATGGAGATTGAGGCTAGCCGCTTTTACGCGCGCGCCGCCAGCCGCACCAGCGATGCGCCCACGCGCGAATTGCTGAACATGCTGGCTGACGAAGAGCGCAAACACACGCGCGCCGCCGGCGAGTATGAAGAAAAGCACCTGACCGAACAGGCGCGCGAAATGGAAGAGCAGTCGCACCACCGGCTGTTCGTCCTGCAGTTCGTGCAGCCAGGGTTGGCCGGCCTGATGGACGGTTCCGTCTCCACATTGGCCCCGCTTTTCGCCGCCGCCTTCGCCACGCACAAGAGTTGGGAAGCTTTCCTTGTCGGCATGGCCGCCAGCATCGGCGCGGGCATTTCCATGGGATTCGCCGAATCTCTTTCCGACGACGGTTCGCTCACGGGGCGAGGCTCTCCCTGGATTCGCGGATCGGTAACGGGGTTGATGACCACGGCCGGAGGCCTCGGGCACACGCTACCATTCCTGATCCCCGACTTTCGCGTGGCCACGGGAATCGCGATTGGAGTCGTGGCCATCGAGTTGGGCGTCATCTCATACATCCGCCATCGCTACATGGACACGCCATTCCTGCAAGCAGCGTTTCAAGTCATCGTGGGCGGCGTGCTGGTGTTTCTGACCGGTTGGCTGATTGGAAGTTCGTAGAACGAAGCGCGGCGCAAAGACTAGTCGCTGTGCGCCGGAGCGTGCACCGGAGCGGGTTTGCGAAGCAGGTGCCGCCGCAGCCAACCCTGCAGGCGGTCCAGGTAGATGTAGACGACCGGCGTCGTGAACAGCGTCAGCAACTGGCTCATGATGAGCCCGCCGACAATCGTGATGCCCAGCGGCCGCCGCAGTTCCGCGCCAACGCCTGTGCCGAGGGCCAGCGGCAGCGCGCCCAGCAACGCCGCCATCGTGGTCATCATGATCGGCCGGAATCGCAGGAGGCACGCCTTGTAGATGGCCTCTTCCGGCGGTCTGTTCTCTTCCCGTTCGGTCTGCACGGCGAAATCGATCATCAGAATTGCGTTTTTCTTCACAATTCCGATCAACAAAATAATGCCAATCAAAGCGATGATGCTCAGATCCATGTGCATCAACTGCAGAGCAAGCAGCGCGCCGATGCCAGCCGAAGGAATGGTCGAAAGAATGGTAATCGGGTGGATGTAACTCTCGTAGAGAATGCCGAGCACGATGTAGACCGCAGCCAAAGCGGTGAAGAGCAGGAACACCTGGTTTGAGAGGGAATCCTTGAACGCCTGCGCCGTTCCCTGGAACGTGGCGTGGACCGAACTCGGCACCCCCAACTGCACGCGCGCCTGTTCGATGTGCCCGACCGCCGGACCCAGCGATGCGCCGGGCGCCAGATTGAACGAGATCGTGATGGCCGGAAAGATTCCCTGGTGGTTCACGGAGAGCGCGGTGTTCGAGTGTTCGTAATGCGCGAACGAACTGAGCGGCACAAGCTTCCCCGTGTTTGACGGCACGTAGATGTTCTTCAGGCCGTCTGGGTTCTCCTGGAATTCCGGAGCAACCTCCAGCACCACGTGATACTGGTTCAGACCCTTATAGATGTTGGAGACCTGCCGCTGTCCGAACGCGTCACCCAAGGTATTGTCGATATCCTGCACCGATACGCCTAACCGGCCGGCGGTATCGCGGTCGATCGCCAGATAGGTTTGCAAACCTTTGTTCTGCTGATCGGAGTTGATGTCGCGCAACTCCGGAATCTGGCGCATGCGGTCCATCACGATGGGCGCCCAGTGATACAGGTCATCGAGGTTGTCGGCCTGCAACGTATATTGATACTGAGCGCCGCCGAAGCGGCCGCCGATGGTTACATCCTGTACCGATTGCAGGAACAGTGACGCACCAGGAATGTGGGCGGTTTTGCCCCGGAGCCGCGCAATGACGTGGTCGGCATCAATCTTGCGCTCCGCCAGCGGTTTTAGCTGGGCAAACATACGCGCGGTGCTGGTGCCATTGCCTCCGCCGGTGAACGAGGTCACAGTATCGACGGCCGGATCGGCCATCACGATGTCCGTGAAGGCGCGCATTTTTTTAGACATTTCCACGAACGATGTGTCCTGGTCGGCCTGGATGAACCCGTTGATACGGCCGGTGTCCTGTTGCGGGAAAAAGCCCTTGTTCACCGCGCTGAACATGTACACGCTCAATGCCGCCGTGCCGATAGTGACGAACAGCATAATCAGCTTGTACTGCAGCACCCAGCGCAGCGCGTGTTCGTAGCCCTTCAACATGCCGTTGAAACCGCCCTCGGACAAGCGGTAGAAAAAGCCGTGCTTCTTCTTGTGGTCGTGCTTCAGCAGGTATGCGCACATCATCGGCGTGGCGGTCAGCGACACGAACAGCGACACTCCGATGGCTACGCTCAACGTCACTGCGAATTCCCGGAACAGCCGCCCGACGATCCCGCTCATCAGCAGGATCGGAATGAACACGGCCACCAGCGAAGCGCTCATCGAGAGCACCGTAAAGCCGATTTCGCTCGCGCCTTTCATCGCCGCCTGGTACGTCTTCATTCCGTTTTCCATGTGCCGCGCGATGTTTTCGATCACTACGATGGCGTCGTCCACGACGAATCCCGTTGAAATCGTGAGCGCCATCAACGACAGGTTATCGAGCGAGTAGCCGCACAGATACATCACGCCAAAGGTGCCTACGAGCGATAAAGGCACTGCGATACTCGGGATCAGCGTGGCCCAGTAGTTTCGCAGGAACGCAAACACAACCAGCACCACGAGGATGATGGAAATCACCATGGTGCGCTCGACTTCGTGCACCGACGCGCGGATCACGATCGTGCGGTCGATGATGACTTTCAGGTCCAATGCGGGCGAGACGGACGCACGCAACCACGGCAGCGTCTCTTTGACGCGATCCGCGGTCTCGATCATGTTGGCGCCCGGCTGCCGGAAGATCGCAATGATCACGCCGCGTTTGCCCATGGTGAGGCCTAGGTTGCGGACATCCTCCACCGAATCGGTGACGGTAGCGACATCCTGCAAGCGCACCGGCGCTCCCACGTGTCCGGCGACAATCAACGGCTTATACTCGTCCGCCTTGAACAGCTGATCGGTGTCCGAAATGGTCCAGGCGCGGTCCTCGTTGGATAGAGAGCCCTTCGCCAGATTGGAGTTGGCCGATTGCAGTGCTTTGCGAACCGTTTCCAGGCTGATGCCGTAGCTGTTCAGCTGCTGCGGATTCACCTGCACGCGCACGGCCGGCCGCGACGACCCCCAGGTGAACACCTGGCCGACGCCCTCAATCTGCGCAATCTTCTGAGCAAGGATCGAATCAGCCGCGTCGTAGATCTGCCCGACCGGAATAGTATCGGAGGTCAGCGCCAGCAGCATGACCGGCGAGTCGGCGGAATTCACCTTGCGATAGCTGGGCTGCGAAGGGAGATCCGCGGGTAACTGGCTGCGCGCGGCATTGATGGCGGCTTCCACGTCGCGCGCCGCCGCATTGATGTCGCGATTCAGGTCAAACTGCAGCGAGATGCCGGTGTTGCCCAGGGTGGAACTGGACGTCATCTGCGTGACACCGGCAATGCGCCCGAACTGGCGCTCCAGCGGTGTGGCGACCGACGATGCCATGGTCTCCGGGCTGGCCCCCGGAAGGCCCGCGCCGACGCCGATTGTCGGCAAATCCACCTGCGGCAACGGCGCCACCGGCAAATACCGAAACGCGATCACACCCGACAGGAAGATCGCGATGGTGATCAGCGAGGTGGCCACCGGCCTGCGGATGAACGGCGCCGAGAAGTTGGACTGAAAATTCATGCGCGCTCAGTCTCCGGCTGCGGCCTCTTCGGCGGGATTCGTGATGCCGAGATTCAGCCGGCGCGCCAGCCATTCAAACGCCAGGTAAACCACCGGCGTCGTATATAGCGTGAGCAGCTGGCTCAAGATCAGTCCGCCAACGATGGTGATACCCAACGGCCGGCGCAACTCGGAGCCCACGCCCTGCCCCAACGCCAATGGCAAACCGCCGAGCAGCGCCGCCATGGTGGTCATCATGATGGGCCGGAACCGCAGCAGGCATGCCTCATAGATGGCCTCAAGCGGAGACTTTCCCTCGTTACGCTCCGCTTCCAGCGCGAAGTCGATCATCATGATCGCGTTCTTCTTCACGATGCCGATCAACAGGATGATGCCGATCAGCGAAATGATGCTGAACTCCGTACGGCACAGCAACAAAGCCAGAATGGCGCCGACGCCCGCCGACGGCAGAGTCGACAGAATGGTGATCGGGTGGATGTAACTCTCGTACAGCACACCGAGAACGATGTACACCGTGACAAGCGCCGCCAGGATCAGAAGCGGTTCGTTCGCGATCGATCGCAGAAATGCCGCCGCGGTCCCCTGGAACGTCGCCTGGATACTTGCCGGCATGCCCACTTCGTGGCGCGCGGCCTCGATCGCCTTCGTGGCGTCGCCCAGCGACGAGCCCGGCGCCAGGTTGAAGGATATGGTGACCACCGGGAACTGCCCCTGGTGGTTAATGGCCAGTGGCGTGGTTCCCGGCTCGAATCGCGTGAACGCGCTCAGCGGCACCTGCTGGCCATTGGACGAATGCACGTAGATGTTCTTCAACGAATCGGGATTCTGCTGGAAGCTGGGATCCACTTCCATCACCACGTGATACTGATTCAGTTGCGTGAAGATGGTGGACACTTGCCGCTGGCCAAAAGCGTCGTACAGCGTATTGTCGATGTCCGAGGGGAGTATGCCCAGGCGCGACGCCGTGTCGCGATCGATGGTCAGAGTCGCCAGCAGGCCGTCATTCAACTGGTCCGTGGCCACGTCGCGCAGTTGCGGCAGCGTTTTCAGCTTTTGCACGAAGCGCGGAACCCAGATGCCGAGTTCCTTCGGATCCACGTCTTCCAGTGAGTATTGGAACTGCGTGCGCGACACGCGGTCTTCGACGGTCAAGTCCTGCACCGGTTGCATGTACAATTCGATCCCGTCAATTCGCGCCAACTCCGGCTGCAGCCGCCGGATGACGTCGGAGGAACTGATCTTGCGGTCCGCCAACGGTTTCAGGTTGATCTGAATGCGCCCGCTGTTGATCGTCGTGTTCGTGCCGTCGATGCCGATAAACGAAGAAAGGCTCTCCACCGCGGGGTCGCGCAGAATGACGTCCGCGAGCGACTGCTGCCGCCGGGACATCGCCTGGAATGAAACGTTCTGCGGCGCCTGCGATACGCCCAGAATCACGCCTGTGTCCTGCACGGGGAAGAAGCCTTTGGGCACATAGATGTACAGCAGAATGGTCCCGACCAGCGTCGCTACGGTGACGAGCAGCGTGGTCGTACGGAACCGCAGCACCACCTGCAATGTCCGGCCATAAAACGCGATGACGTCGTTGAACGCTTTTTCCGACTTGCGGTAGAACCAGGTCTGCTGGTTTTCCGGCTGGTGCCGCAGCAGCTTCGCGCACATCATCGGCGTCAAGGTCAGCGAAACAACCGCGGAAACGAGAATCGTCACCGAGAGCGTCACCGCGAATTCCCGGAACAGGCGCCCCACGATGTCTCCCATGAACAACAGCGGGATCAACACGGCGATCAGCGAAACCGTCAGCGAAACGATGGTGAAGCCGATCTGCTCCGATCCTTTCAGCGCGGCTTGCAGCGGCGAGTCTCCCATCTCGATGTAGCGGCTGATGTTTTCGATCATCACGATGGCGTCGTCCACCACGAAGCCGGTGGAAATCGTCAGCGCCATCAACGACAGGTTGTTCAGCGAGTAGCCCAGCAGGTACATCACTCCGAATGTGCCGACAATCGACAGCGGCACGGCGAAGCTCGGAATGATCGTGGCGCGCAGGCTGCGCAGGAACAGGAAGATCACCATAACAACCAGCGCGATCGTCAGCAGCAAGGTAAACTGCACGTCTTCCACGGATGCGCGGATCGTGGACGTGCGGTCCGTCAGGATCTCCACTTTGACCGAAGCGGGCAGCGCGGCCTGCAACTGCGGCAGGATGCGCTTGATGCGGTCCACCACGCTGATGATGTTTGCGCCCGGCTGCCGCTGGATGTTCATGATGACGGCGGGCTTTTTATTCGCCCAGGCCGCCTGATGCGCGTTTTCGACGCCGTCGATCGCTTTGGCCACATTCGACAGCCGCACCGGCGCGCCGTTCCGGTAGGCGATGATGACCGAGTTGTAGCCTTCGCTCGACAGCAGCTGATCGTTCGCGCCGATGGTATACGCCTGGTGCGTTCCGTCAAACGTTCCCTTGGCCTGGTCTACGTTCGCATTGGAAAGCGCGGTGCGCAGGTCTTCAAGGCTCAATCCATAGGAAGCCAGCGCCGTAGGATTGGCCTGCACGCGGACCGCGGGCCGTTGTCCGCCGCTGATGCTCACCAGACCGACACCCGACAATTGCGAAATCTTCTGCGCCAGCGTGGTGTCCGCCAGGTCTTCCACTTTTTGCAGCGGCAACGTGTCCGATGTCAGCGCCAGCGTCAGCACCGGCGCGTCGGCCGGATTGATCTTGCTGTAGATGGGCGGATTCGGCAGGTCGCGCGGTAAAAGGTTGGAGGCGCTGTTGATCTCGGCCTGCACCTCCTGCTCGGCGACATCGATGTTCAGATCAAGATTGAATTGCAGGGTAATGACCGAGCTTCCAAAGGAGCTGGTCGAGGTCATCTGCAGCAGGCCGGGAATCTGGCCGAAGTTGCGTTCGAGTGGCGCGGTCACCGACGACGCCATCACCTCCGGGCTACCACCCGGATAGAATGTCGTCACCTGGATCGTGGGATAGTCGACCTGCGGCAGCGCCGAGACCGGCAACTGCCGGTAAGCGACGTAGCCCACCAGCAGCACGCCGACCATCAAGAGCGTGGTGGCGACCGGCCGTAGAATGAACGGCCGTGACGGATTCATCGACCCGGTCCCCCACGCGGAGCGCCGGGCGTGGAACCGTCGGGAAGGAACGAACTCTGCGTGGAACCGCCGCTGCCGTGTGGCTGCTGCTGCCGCGGATCGACCTGGCTGCCTTCCTGCAATTTGTCTTGGCCGTCCACAACGACAACGTCGCCGTCGCCCAGCCCCGTGCTGACGCCGGAAATGTTGCCGTTCGATTCAGCCAGGGTTATGTTCTTCACGCTGACTTTGTTGTTCGAACCCACAGCAAACACATAGGTGCCCTTGGGTCCGCGCAGGATCGCCGTCGTCGGCACTAGCACCACGTTCTTTTTGGTATCCACAAGCAAATGGACATTGACGAACTGGTTCGGAAACAGCTCGTTCTTCGAATTGTCGAAAACCGCCTTCAGCTTGTAGGTTCCGGTGGTGGTATCGATCTGGTTGTCGATGGTCAGTAGTTTCCCACCCGCAATCTTGTCGGTGTTGTCTCGGTCAAAGGCCTCGACCGCCAAGGTTCTGCTGCGCATCTGTGCCATCACTTGCGGCAACTGGTCCTGCGGCAGCGTGAAAATCACCGAGATGGGCTGCAGTTGCGTAATCACCACCAAACCCGTCGTGTCCGATGCGTGCACAATGTTACCTATGTCCACCAGCCGCAACCCTACGCGCCCGCCAATGGGCGCGGTGATATGCGAGTACGTGATCTGGAGCTTCGCGTTGTCGATCTGCGCCTGGTCCGCCTTAATGGCTCCTTCGAACTGCCCGACCTGCGCTTGCTGCGAATCCAGTTGCTGCTTGGGAATGACGCCTTCCTTGTAGAGCAACTGGTACCGCTCGTAGTCGACCTGGACGTCGCGCAACTGCGCCTGATCCTTGGCCAGTTGCCCTTGCGCTTGTTCGAGTTGCACCTGGAAGGGGCGGGGGTCGATCTCGATCAGCGAGTCGCCCTCCTTCACATACTGCCCTTCCGTAAAATTCACTTTGACGATCTGGCCATCGACGCGGCTGCGTACGGTCACCGTGTTGAACGCCGTCACCGTCCCAAGCCCGTTGAAATAGACCGGCAGGTCTCCCTTATATGCGGTTGCGACTACTACCGGCACCGCCATGCCGCCAGGGCCCCCTCCCCTCCCCCCGGCTCCGGCCGGGGCCCCCGGGGCCGCAGCCGCTCCGTTCGCCTGCGTTGCACGCGAACGGAAATACCACCAGCCAAGCGCTACAACACCGAGAATAACCAGCCAAATCCACCAGTGGCTTTTGCCCGTGCTCTCTCCGCGCGGGCTGATGACTGTGTGCGCCGCAGTCTTGTTCGCCTCCGCCGGGTTAACCGCATCGTATGGGGGCATTCCGAAAAACTCCTCTGTCTGTAAGGACTTCAGGACCTGATTTGCTGCCCAAAAGGCGAAGGGCGCGTTCCGCAGGAGCCAGCATGAGTACGACTGCTGTCCACCAAAAGTGTACAGCCATACAGAAGAAAAGGCTCACTTTAACGTAGGACGCACTCCGCGAGGAATTGGTTACGCCGGGCTCCGCCCCCCTCCCCCGCGAAAATCGCCGTGCATCGTCCAGGCCCGCGTCGTACACTAACTTGCATTCGCTCAGTTCGCTACGTCGCTCCGGCCACTTCCGAAGGAGAAATCTACATGCTGCGAGGCATCGGTGTAGGTATCCTGCTCACCCTGTTGATCGGTTTCATCAGCGTCTACCTCTATTTCTCCGGCGGCCATGCTCCGGTTGCTACCAAGGCCCCCCAAATGCCCTTCGAAAGCAGGTTCGCGCGGCTGGCGCAAGAGGCCTATCTGGAGAAGTTACCTCATGCCAAGTCGCCCGTGCCCGAAGATGAACCAAATTTCATAGAAGGCGCCAAGGTGTACAAGGAGCATTGCGCGGTTTGCCATGGTCTGCCCGGCGAACCCAAATCCCCCATCGCCAACGGTATGTTCCCCCCCCCTCCTCAACTCTTTAAAGGCGTCGGGGTCACCGATGATGAAGCGTGGGAGACCTACTGGAGGGTGTATGGCGGCATTCGGCTAACGGGCATGCCGGGCTTCGGTGATTCCCTGAGCGAGACACGCATGTGGCAGGTGACGGTCCTCTTGAAGAATGCGGACAAAATCTCGCCGGCAGTGAAAGCGGAGCTCACGATAACTCCGCCCGCCACCTCTGCCCCCTCCCCGACGGCCCCTTCTCAGATTCCCGCTCCCCCCGCGGGCGTCACTGTCACGCCACACTAAGGGAGCGACGGCAAGCGCTCAACTCGCAGTGCCGCGGAGCCGGTCGGCGCGGCGAAGCTGTGGAAACATCCTGGCCCACAACACTGTGACGAGGATGGTACCAACGCCGCCAAGAACGACCGCGGGTACGGCACCCAGCCACTGTGCCGCCAGTCCCGACTCGAACTCCCCAAGCTCGTTCGAAGCTCCAATAAAGATCATGTCGACGGCATTCACCCGGCCGCGCATCTCGTCCGGTGTTTCCAGCTGAATCAGCACGCCGCGCACCACCACGCTGACCATATCGGCGGCTCCCACGAAAACAAGAGAAATCAGGGAGAGGGGCAAGCTTCGGGAAAATCCGAACACCATAGTGAACACGCCGAACCCGGCGACGCACCAGAGCATCGTGGCGCCGGCGCGGCGCCGAATCGGCTTGTAGGCAATCAGAAGCGCCATGGCGCCCGCGCCTACGGCCGGAGCGCTCCGCAACATGCCCAACCCCCACGGCCCGGTATGCAGGATTTCTTTTGCATAGACCGGCAGAAGGGCGACAGCGCCACCCAGCAGCACGGCGAACAGGTCGAGCGAGATGGAGCCCAACACAACCTTGTGATTCCAGATGTACTGGAATCCGGCGAGCACCGTTTTCACCGTGAACGGCTCGCGCGACAGTCTCTTGCTTTGCGCGCGGATCTTCAACGTGGTGAGCACCGAAATGATCGCGGCGGCCAGCGCGGTCGCATACACGATGGCCGGACCGCGACAGAATGCATATAATAGTCCGCCCAGCGCCGGACCCAGTATGGTCGCGCCTTGGAAGATTCCGGAGTTCCAGGCCACCGCGCTCTGGAAATGTTCTTCGGGGACCAGTTGAGGCAGCAGTGCGCGGCTCGCCGGCATGCTGAAGCTCCTCACGACGCCCACGAGGAAAAGGATCGCGAAAATCGGCAGGACAGTTTCCTTGCGGTGCAGAAGCTCCTCATTCAGTGCGACAAGCAGCAGCAAAAGCGACGAAAGGCCATATCCCGCGTAACAGATGGTGAGCAGCTTGCGCCGGTCCATTCGGTCGGCCGTGTGACCGGCCACCAGGAACAGGAACATCCCAGGTAGAAACTGGACAAGTCCGGTCAGACCGAGATCGAGGGGACGGTGCGTAATTTCGTATACCTGCCAACCCACGGCCACGGACTGCATTTCGGTGCAGAACACAATGCAAAAACGCGCAATCTGGTAAAGGCGAAAACTGGAGAATTCGAACGCGGCCAGGCCCGAACCCCGCGTCTGTTCGCTGATGGACATGCTTCAGTAGTCTGCCACAGATTGTCGCGCGGACATCGCGGGTGACTCTTACGCGAACGAGGGAGGTCGATCCTCGATCGCGGCGCCAAACTTCTCGTCTGGCTTCTCGCCCATGGTGATGACGAACTTTCCGCCTTCGGCGATTTGCGCGTGGCTGAACCAGCTTTTCGTGTATGGTTTCCCGTTCCAAGTCACGCTTTGCACATAAGCCTTCCCGGGACCGTTACCGATCGCTTCAATCTCCAGCGTCTTGCCATTGGCAAAGTGAACCGCCGCGTGGTCGAACAGGGGCCCGCCAAAAACATAGTTCCCGCTCACAGGATCGACGGCATAAAATCCCAGCGCGCTCAACACGTACCACGCCGACATCTGGCCGCAATCTTCGTTTCCTGCAAGCCCGTCTGGATCGTTGTGGTGCATCGTTTCCAGCAGCATCCGTACGCGCGCTTGTGTCTTCCAATGCTGTCCCGCATAAGCGTAGAGATAGGCGACATGATGCCCGGGCTCGTTGCCATGCGCGTACTGCCCGACCATTCCGGCGATGTCCGGCGGTGCATCCGACGGCAATTCCGAGCTCTGATTGAACAGCGTGTCAAGCTTCTCGACAAATCCTTTCTCGCCGCCGAACAGCTTTATGTACTCGTACAAATCATGCTGGTTCAGAAACGTCGCCTGCCAGGAATTGCTTTCCGTGAAATCACGCCACTTCTTCGAATGACCCATGCCGCGCGGATCGAACGGCTCGGCCCACTTTCCGTCCGCCAGGCGGCCGCGCATGAATGTCGTGGCGCCGTCGAAGGTATTCTTGTAGTTCCGTGATCGCTGCAGCAGCAGCTTATAGTCATCTTCTTTGCCGGCTGCGTGGGCCAGGTGCGCCACCGCCCAATCGTCGTAGGC
>Ga0335082_10000504_pt1 | contig 40518 bp, 28 predicted proteins | sample Lox_Sample_41_FD_206718 | JGI IMG/M metagenome (GOLD analysis project Ga0335082, IMG submission 206718) | Soil microbial communities from Loxahatchee National Wildlife Refuge, Florida, United States - Lox_Sample_4.1 | ecosystem: Environmental > Terrestrial > Soil > Wetlands | place: USA...
GCCACGAGTCGGCCGTCACGGGGGGTGGCGTCGCGAAGCTGCCGACGAGCGCGGCGACGCAGAGCGCGTACGCGGGGACGCGCGCCGGGCCGAAGAGCGCGAGCGCGCCCTGCTCGAGCAGCAGCAGGAGGAACGGCGTGATCGGCACGAGCAGGCGTGCGTACATGAAGTCGCCGCCGACGCGCACGATGGAGAAGGCGTAGGTCGCGGCGATCGCCGCGGCGAGCCGCAGCGCGCCGCCCGGATCGAGCGCTGCGAGATCTTCGCGGCGCTGCCGGCGCACGGCGGCCGCTACGAGCAGCGCGGGACCGAGCGCCAGCGCCCAGTACCGCTCGAAGTAGAGGCGCAGGTAGAGCCAGCCCTGCGAGTACCACGCGAGCCAGGCCGACTTCGCGTAGTAGGTGTTCGGGAAGAAGTCGCCGTAGTAGGCGATGCGCCAGACGAGGTGGGGGAGCACGACCGCGACGAGGGCGCCGCCGTAGAGCAGGGCGCTCTTCCAGCGCGGCCGCGCGAAGACGAGGAGCCACGCGCCGGTGACGCCCGCGGGCAGCAGACCGTCGGGACGCGTGAGCGACGCGGCGCCGAAGACGAGTCCCGCGGCGACGAGCCCGCGCGGTCGCTCCGCGCCGCGCAGTGCGAGCGCGTAGCCGGCGAGCAGCAGCGCCGTGAAGGCAGAGGTCTCGAGCCCGCCCGTCGCGAAGATGCTCCACTCGGGATTGAGCGCGGCTCCGATCGCGGCCAGCGGCAGCCAGGGCGCGGCGCCATCGCGTCGTCGCGCGATCTCGAGACCGACGAGGGCGAGCAGGGCGACCGACGCCAGATAGGCGACGACGCCCCAGGCGGCGGCCCACGTCGCGGCGTCGACGCCGAGCCACAGGCCGACCGCGCTCCAGAGCGTCCACAGGAAGTTCGAGTAGCCCTCGACGCGCTCGCCCGCGTTGAACACGAGTCCCAGGCCGTCGAGCCAGTTCTGCGCGTAGCGGAACGAGATGAAGGCGTCGTCGCTCATCCAGCGGTGTGCGACCGCGCGCCAGGTCGCGAACGCGAGCGCCGCGAGGGTCGCGAGCCAGTAGGCGGGACGCGGCAGGCGCGAGAGCGTCACGATCTCCTCGGCACGGGTGGATCGGCGCGCCAGATGCAAGCAGATGCGGACGCGTTAGGCTCCGTTTCCCTCATCCCACCGCATCGGAGGATCGCCATGCCCCGCGAAGCCGTGATCGTCGAGAGCGTCCGCACGGGACTCACCAAGGCCCACCGCGGTTCGTTCAACATGACCGAGCCGGTCGACTACACCGCGCACTGCCTGCGCGAGGTCGTGGCGCGCGTGCCGAAGCTCGACCCGGCGGAGATCTACGACGTGATCCTCGGCTGTGGCATTCCCGAGGGCTGCCAGGGCATGAACATGGGCCGCATCGCCGCGATGGCCGCGGGCTTCCCCAAGGAGGTGGCGGCCACCACGATCACGCGCTTCTGCTCGTCGGGTTCGCAGGCCGTGATGATGGCCGCGCACCAGATCATCCACGAGGGCGCCGACGTCGCGATCGGCGCGGGCGTCGAGACGATCACGATGATGCAGGACGGCACGCAGAACACGAACCGCCTGGTGAACAAGACCGCGCGCGAGCGCTTCCCCGGGCTCTACTTCCCGATGGGCGTGACCGCCGAGATCGTGGCCGAGCGCTACAAGATCTCGCGCGAGGATCAGGACAAGTACTCACTGCAGAGCCAGAAGCGCTACGCGGCGGCCGTGGCGAAGGGCTGGGTCTCCGAGGAGATCGCGCCGATGAAGGTGCGGCGCAAGGTCTCGAAGAAGGGCGCGGAGCCCTACGAGGAAGACGCGGTCGTCGACCGCGACGAGTGCAACCGCCCCGACACCACCTTGGAAGGCCTCGCGTCGCTGCCGCCCGTCTTCAAGAAGCCCGAGGAGGGCGGCACGGTCACGGCGGGCAACTCGTCGCAGCTCTCGGACGGCGCCTCGGCGACGCTTCTCATGTCGGCCGAGCGCGCGAAGCAGCTCGGCATCGAGCCGCTCGGCGTCTACCGCGGCTCGGCCGTCGCGGGCTGCGGCCCCGAGGAGATGGGCATCGGGCCGGTCTTCGCGGTGCCGAAGCTGCTGAAGAGGACCGGCCTCACGATGGACCGGATCGACATCGTCGAGCTGAACGAGGCGTTCGCGTCGCAGCTCCTCTACTGCCAGCGCGAGCTCCGCATCCCGAACGAGAAGCTGAATCCGTCGGGCGGATCCATCTCGATCGGCCATCCCTTCGGCATGACCGGCTCCCGCATGACGGGCCTGCTGCTGCGCGAGCTGCGCCGCGATCGCAAGCGCTACGGCATCGTCACGATGTGCGTCGGCGGCGGCCAGGGCTTCGCGTCTCTTTTCGAAGCAAGCGGCGCGTAGCGCCGCGCGCAGCGAGCCGCAGGCGAGCGAAGTTCAGAGGATCGACCCGGCGCGTGAAGCCACGCCGGTGCGCTGGCGTATCGCTACTTCCACGGCGCGTTCTTCGTCTTGTCCCAGCTCGCGGTCGGCGCGTTCTCGCCGTCGCCGTAGCGGATGCGCACGCGCTGATAGCTGAACTCGCCGATCGCGGCGTCGCGCCGGCCGAGCGTCTGCATCGACAGCGATTGCACCGTCACGCCCTCGAAGTCGAGGCGGTATTGTGTCGCGCCGGTTGCAGAGTCGACCGCCGCGAGCGTGACCTTCGGCACTTCGGCGCGGCGCGCGGCGAGCTGAAAGAGCATGAGCGCGGGCGGGCTGATCGGCAAGGTGAAGCGCACGTTTCCGAAGCGCTGCTCGGGCGGGACCTGCAAGTCCGACTTGTCGGTGTCGGGGTCCGTGGACAACGAGAAGTTCACGAGCGGGAAGAAGTCGGCTCCGAGCGGCGTCTTGAAGGCCGGCTGCACCTTCTGTCCGTCGACGTGCATGAGCAAGGTGGTCGGCGGGCCCGGCGGGCCCGGCGGCGCCTCCTGTGCGAGGCCGGCGTTCGTGGCCAGGCAGGCGATGGCGAAGGCGGCGAGCGCCGCCCCGGTGCGGCGCCCGAGGCGCGCGGTCGGTGCGATCGCAGAAGCGGACATCGATTCCTCCTGCGGCACCCGCGTGCCGCGATGCGAGTTTCGGATCAGGTCGTGCCCTGCCCGAGGGGCGCCGAGCCTACCCGAAGACACCGCGTCCCGGCCTCCGGTGCGGTGGCTTCGGTGTGACGGCCGAGATTTTCCGTTACCGGGATCCCCGCTTTTGCTTCGGTTCTGCCGCCTGTTTGCCGATGCGTCTGCCGGGGGTGTCGGTGGGCCGCGGCAGGTCGGCTGCCAGAGGAGCGCAGGTCACGGCGGATCCGGGGCGGAATCCCGCCACCGGACCCGCATGTGCCGCCGCCTGGACCGCGCTGGCCTCCGCGCTGCTCGAACGGGGTCGCACGCGGCGCGCCCAGCGACTCTTCCGACGTGCGCTGCGCCTCGACCCGCGCGCCGCGCGCGCGCACGAGGGGATGGTGCGCGCCGGCCTGCGGATCGGCCGCTGCGCGGACGCGCGCCGACATCTCGAGATCCTGGTGCGCCTCGAGCCGGAGAACGCGCTCGCGCATGCGGAGCTCGGCGCCCTCCTCGCCGATTGCGGCGAGCCGCGGCGCGCGGAGTCGCACCTGCGCCGCGCGCGCCGTCTGGCACCGCGCGACCCGTGCGTGGCTCTCGCGCTCGCGAACCATCTCGCGCGCGGCGGCGCGAGCCGGGCGTCGCGCCGATTGCTCGCGGAGGCAGCGCGCGCCGGACTCCCCGCTGCGCAGAGCGCGCTGGCTCGCGACACCGTTGCGCGACGTGGTGCGCGCGGCCGGGACGCGGCCCTGCGCTGGTGGGTGCTCGCGGCCCGTGCCGGTGACCCCGACGCCTGCTTCCAGCTCGCGGTGCGCTTCGACACCGGCGAGGATCTTTCGCGCGACCCCTTGCTTGCGGCGAAGCTCTACGCGGTCGCGGCACGCGCAGGCATCGCGGCTGCGCAGCACAATCTCGGGCTCCTCTACGCGCAGGGGCGCGGCGTCCGCCGGGACGACCGGCGCGCGGCCCGCTGGTACGCGCGCGCCGCGAGACGCGGCGAGCCGAACGCGCAGACCAACCTCGGCGCATGCTATGCGCATGGGCAGGGCGTCCCGCAGGACGTCGCGCTCGCGCGCCAATGGTTCGAGCGCGCGGCAAGGCGAGGGCACCCGCTCGCGCAGTTCAACGCGGGCGTGCTGTGCGAGAGCGGCCAGGGCGGCCCGCGCGATCCCGATCGCGCGCTGCGCTGGCTTCGGCGCGCGGCGCGCCGGGGCTGCGCACCGGCGGCCTTCTATCTCGGTGTCCTCCACGAGGTCGGGGAGAGCGCGCCGCGAGACCTGCGGCGCTCGCGCCGCTGGGTCTGCCGCGCGGCCCGCGCGGGCCACGCGCCGGCACAGCTCCATCTCGCCGAGCAGGCGCTCCAGGCGGGAGGCGAACGCGATCGCGAGGCGGCGGCCTGGCTGTCGCACGCGGCCGCAAAGGGATTCGCCGAGGCCGAGTACCTCATGGCCTTTCTGCACCACCAGGGCCGCGGCGTCGCGCGCGACCCGCGCCGCACGTACTGGTGGATGAGCCGGGCCGCCCACCGCGGCCACCTCGACGCCCAAGTGTGTCTCGGCGTGCTCCTCGGGCGCGGCGAGGGCGTGCGTTCGGATCCGGCCGCGGCAGCCGCCTGGTTCGCACGCGCGGCCGAGCAGGGCGACGGACCCGCGCAGCGGCGCCTGGCGCGTTGCTATGCGTCGGGCGTGGGGGTCCCCCACGACGCCGCGGAGGCCTTCAAGTGGTTGCTGCTCGCGGCGGAGTCGGGCGACCGCCGCGCGCAGCACCTGTGCCGGACGCTCGGCGCCGAGCTCTCCGTGCGCGAGCGCTGGGAGGCCCGCCGGCGCGCGCTGGAGTGGAGCCAGCGTCGCGCGCAAGCCGGCGCGTAGCGCCGGCTTGCGACTACTTCCGCCGCCAGTGCGTGCCGTCCGCCGTGTCGAGCAGCTCGATGCCGCGCGCGGCGAGCGCGTCGCGCAGCGCGTCGGCGCGGGCGAAGTCGCGCGCGCGGCGCGCCGCGTCGCGCTCCGCCACGAGCTTCGCGATCTCGGCGTCGTCGGCGCCCGCGGCCGGCGCCGGCTCGAGCACGCCGAGCACCTGGTCGGCGTCGCGCAGCACCGCGACCGCGCGCGCGGCGTCCTCGCGCGACGGCCCGATGCGGTTCACCGCGGTCATGAACTCGTGCAGCGCCGCGAGCGCGGCACTGGTGTTGAGGTCGTCTTCGAGCGCGGCGCGGAAGTCGCGCGAGGCGCCGGCCGCGAGCCGCACGATCTCCGGGTTCGCGGGGCCTTCCGGACGCCGCGCCATCTCGAAGCCGACGAAGTTCTCAAGCCGCTCGCGCGTGCGCGCGGCCTCGTCGAGCAGCGCGAGGTCGAAGGGCAGGGGCGCGCGGTAGTGGTGCTTGATCAGGTAGAGGCGCACGTCGCGGCCCGAATAGCCCTGAGCCAGCAGGTCCGGCACCGTGAAGAGCGTCCCCTCGCGCTTGCTCATCTTGCGCCCGGCGAGCTCGAGGCGTCCGCAGTGGACCCAGAAGCGCGCGAACGGTACGCCGGTCACGCTCTCGCTCTGCGCGATCTCGCACTCGTGGTGCGGGAACTTGTTGTCGGGGCCCCCGGTGTGGACGTCGAGCGTGTCACCGAGGTAGCGGCGCGCCATCGCCGAGCACTCGATGTGCCAGCCGGGGAAGCCGCGGCCGAAGGGCGCGTCCCACTGCTGGAGGTGCTTCGGGTCGTGCTTCCAGAGGGCGAAGTCGTGCGGGCTGCGCTTCTCGCTGCGCTCCTCGACGCGCCCGGACGCCCCCGCCTCGAGCGCCGCCAGCGTGTTGCCGGAGAGCGCGCCGTAGCTCGGGAAGGAGCGCACGTCGAAGTAGACGTTCCCCTCCGCGCGGTAGGCGTGGCCGCTCGCGAGCAGCGACTCGATCATCGCGATCATCTCGGGCACGTGCTCGGTCGCGCGCGGATAGACGCTCGCCGGCCGCATCGAGAGGGCCGCGAGATCCGCGCGGAAGTTCGTCTCCTCCTCGCGCGCGATCTGCCAGGGGTCCTTCGCGCGCTGCCTCGCCTCGCGCTCGAGCTTGTCCTCGCCCGAGGCGTCGGCGGCATCGTCCTCCGTCAGGTGGCCGACGTCCGTGATGTTCATGATCTGCACGACGCGCCAGCCGGCGTACTCGAAGCTGCGTCGCAGCAGGTCGGCCAGCGCGAAGGCGCGGAAGTTGCCGATGTGCTGGCGCTTGTAGACGGTCGGCCCGCAGTTGTACATGCGGACCTCGCCCGGGTGCAGCGGAGTGAACTCCTCGACCCGGCCCGTCAGGCTGTTGTGCAATCTCACGCACTTCCTCTCTAGCAGGCGGAACCAGCACTCGGACTCGGAGCCCTGACTGCCTCGGAGGCCACTGTACGACTTCGCTCGGCTTCGCCTCGCCGCGCGCTTCGCTTGCTAGCGGAAGGCCGCCAGGTAGGCGACCCAGGCCGGATCGTCGTGGGCGCGCGACGCCGGGTAGTAGGAGCCCGTGCCCTCGTTGGTCTTCCGGTCCGTGCGCTCCCAGTACGGCTGCACGTGCGAGAAGCCGGCGTCGTGGAGCAGGTCGCGCAGCTCGGGCAAGGTCCACAGGCGCCAGTCGTAGCTGAACGCGCGCTCGAGGCGGCTGCCGTCGCGGAAGCGGAAGTGGATGTGGTTCACGGCGCGGTAGTGGATCGGGTCGAAGAGCGCCTGGTCCCACACGTAGAACCACTCGCCGAGGTCGCGGGTCTCGGTCAAGGTGCGGTGCGAGTCCGCGCCGCCGTACAGGTCGATCGCGAAGAGCCCCTGGCGGCGCAGCCGGTTGCGCGTCTTCTCGAAATACGAGAGCAGCTCGCCCCGCTGCTTGAACACGAAGTAGGAGAAGTTGAAGGCGGCGATCACGTCGGCGAGGCCGGTCTCGACGTCGCGCACGTCGCCGCGCAGCAGCGCGACGCGCGCGGCCTCGTCGTCGGAGAGGTGCGCGACGTGGTGCTCCCGCGCCCACTCGAGCGGCTCGGGGTCGAGGTCCACGCCGAAGGCGCGGTTCTCCGGATGTCGCTCGGTCCAGGCGCACGCCATCGCGGAGCTGCCGCAGAAGTCCTCGCGCAGCACGCGCGGTGCGCGGCCGTAGCGGCGTCGGAACATGCGGTCGACGAGATCGCAGTCGTAGTCGACGTCCTGGACCGACGCCTCGTACAGGCGATAGCGATCCGCGCGTTGCGCCTCGTCGAGGCGCGCTCGCGTGCGTGTGCGCATCGGGTCTCCGGGCGGGGGAGGCCGGAGTATGGGCGAGGCACTCGCGTTGCGAAATGCGCGGAGCCGCTCGTTACAATGCGCGCCGTGTCGGGACGCGCTGCGCGCAGGCGGGTCGGTCGCGCGCTCTGCGCGCTGTTCGCGCTCGCGGCGTGCGTGAGCAACCCGTACGAGTCCTATCGCCGCGAGCACCCGGACTGGGACGGCGACTACGCGCACGAGGGCGCCTCGCTCGAGGAAGTCGTGGCGGGCCTCTACGCGCCGGCTCCGAGCGAGGACGGTCGCATCACGATCGAGACGATCGAGCTCTGGCGCGCGCAGGGCGAGATCGCGACACCCATCGACTTCGACGCCTGGCGGCGCGGCAATGCGGGCCTGCCGCCGGACGCGGACGTGATCGTGATCGCACAGCGCAGCTGCAAAGCCGAGCGCGGGCTCCAGGATCTCGATGCGAAGCGCGTCGGCTACTACCTGCTTCCGGGTCTGCGGCTCGATGGCTTCGACGACTACGGCTTCGGCAAGGCCTGCACCGTGAAGAATCAGTTCCGCGCCGCGCGCGGCTCGACGGTCGCGCTCGAGCACGCCGCGGCGCAGCGCGTGGCGATCGAGTTCGGCAAGTTGCAGCTCGATGTGCCGCAGCTCTATCGGCGCGGGCTCGCGTACCTCGAGGCCGGCCGGGTGCTCGAAGCGCAGGCGGTGCTGACCACCGCGGAGCCCGGGTTTCGCCTGGCGAGCGAGCGCGCCAAGGAGAGCGCCGCTCACAGCGAGACGTATGCCGAGGCCGCGCGCCTGCGCGCGCAGCTCATGCGGGCGCTGGGCGTGAAGGCGGTGGATGTGCCTACGTCGGGGCCGGCACCTCGATGAGTTCCACGCACGCTCCATCCGGATCGCGGAAGAAGAGCGCGCGGCAGCGCGGCGCGGGGCACGAAGGCCCGAGGTCGAGATCGGCGACGGCCGAGAGCCCCGGCACGCCGAGCGCTTGGAGCTCCGCGTGCGCGCGGGCGAGGTCGGGGCAGAGGAAGGCCATGCGGAAGAGGCCGAGGCGATTGGCCTCTGCGCGCGCCGGTCCGGGTTGTCCAGCTCCGGTCGTCCCAGCCCATGCCAGCTCGACGCGGAAGCCGCTCGCTTCGCCGGGAAGCGCGAGCATCGTCGAGGAGGGCGCGAAGCCCGCAACGGCTTTCAGCCCGAACACTTCCGCGTAGAACGCGAGAGATCGCTCCAACTCGCTGCACGACACGCGCACGAAGGCCATCCGGCTCCGCTCGCCCTCCCGAACGTGGATCAGCTGGCCGTCCGGATCGAGGGCTGCGAACGTGCGCGCGTTCTCGCCCGCGAGGATCCGGGCGCGTCCCCCTGCTCCCTCGATGAGGCCGATCGCGGCGTCCACATCGGGGACGTCGAAGCCGAGGGCCGCGAAGCCGAGCGCGGGGGGCGGCGGCGCCGGCAGCGGGCGCGGCCGCAGCCACTCCAGCAGGTCCAGCGCGATGCCCGAGCCGGGCTCTGCGTAGCCGAGCATCCAGGCGTCCCACTGGCCGGGCTCGGAGAGACCGAAGGCCGAGCAGTCCTGGGGAGCGGGGTCGGTGTGGACCAGCGCGCGCAGGCCGAGCGCATGCTCGTAGAAGCGCTTCGAGCGCGCCAGCTCGGCGCAGTTCAGGTTGACGTGCGCGAAACCCGAGATCGCGACGGCCATGGGATCCGCGATTCTAACCCCGACACGGTGGTAGGCTGGCGAGCATGGAGCTGAAGAATCGCGTGGCAGTGGTGACGGGCGGGGCGAGTGGCATCGGCGCCGCCGTGTGTCGGCGCTTCGCGGCGGAACGCGCGCGCGGCGTGGTGGTCGCGGATCAGGACGGCGAGGGCGCGAGGCGCGTGGCGGCCGAGATCGGCGGGCTCGGCGTCGCGACCGACGTCTCGGACGAGGCGCAGGTTCGCCGCCTCGTCGACGCGGCGACGCAGCGCTTCGGCGCCGTCGATCTCTTCTTCTCGAACGCCGGCATCGGCGCGGGCGTCGGCAGCGGCGACGGCGGCGTCGGCGGCCCGTTCGCCTCGAACGAGGACTGGCAGCGCTCGTGGAGCGTGAACGTCATGCCGCACGTCTACGCGGCGCGCGCGCTGCTCCCCGCGATGCTGGCTCGCGGCGAGGGCTACCTGCTCTCGACCGCGTCCGCGGCCGGCCTGCTCGTCGACATCGGCGGGCACGCCTACACCGTCACGAAGCACGCCGCGGTCGGATTCGCCGAGTGGCTCTCGATCGCCTATGGCGACCGCGGCATCCGCGTCTCGTGTCTGTGTCCGCAGGGCGTGCGCACACCGATGCTCGAGGCCGCGGCGGCCTCGTTCGGCGCCCAGCACCTCCTGGCCACCGCGATCGAGGCGTCCGAGGTCGCCGACGCGGTCGTGCGCGGCATCGCAGCGGAGTCCTTCCTGATCCTCCCGCACCCCGAGGTGCAGGAGTTCCTGAAGCGCAAGGTCGCCGACCCCGACCGCTGGCTACGCGGCATGCGGCGTCTGCGCGAGAGCGTCTTCGCGCGCTAGCCGGGTCGTTTCTCTGATCTTCGCTCGCCTGCGGCTCGCTGCGCGCCCGGCTCCGCCGGGCTTTCCCAGCCCGTCGTCGCGCCCTGCACCATCGCGAAGGGCCCGACCGGCCAGCCGTAGCAGTCGACCATCAGCTGGTTGACCTGCTCGCGTGTCGCGATGCCCTCGTCGACCACGCGCTGCGCCTCGCGCAGCATCGCGAAGTAGATGCGGTTCGCGACGAAGCCCCACTGCGTGGGCAGGTCGCGTACGACGACCGGATTCTTGCCGCAGGCGCGCGCGACCTCCTCGACCAGGCGTTTTGCAGAGTCGCTGGTCTGCGGCGTCACCACGATCTCCGCCATGCGCATCACGGGCGGTGGCGACGCCCAGTGCCAGCCGATCACGCGCTCGGGACGCTCGGTCGCGGCCGCGAGCGCCGCGATCGGGAAGCCCGAGGTGTTGGACGCGAGCACCGCGCCGGGAGGCGCGAGCGCGTCGAGCTCGCGGAAGAGGCGGATCTTCAGATCGAGGCGCTCGGGGATGCACTCGACCACGAGCGGGTGGCGCGCCGCCTCCTGGAGCGAGGCGGTGAAGCGCAGGCGCACGAGCGCCGCGTCGGCCTGCTCGCGCGTGAGCTTTCCCCGCGCGACCGCGCGCTCGAGCCCGTAGCGGCCGCCGACCACCTGCTCGCGCGCCTTCGCGAGCGCGGGCTCGGAGATGTCGCTGCACACCACCGCGTAGCCCGCCTGCGCGAGCGACTGCGCGATCCCGCTGCCCATCACCCCCGCGCCGATCACACCGATCGATGACGGCTCCACGCGTCTCCTCCTCCGCCCGCGACTCTAGAAAACCTCGCCGTGGGCGTCCGCCGCGTCGCCGCGAGCGGCGAAGTCGTCGAGCAGGGCGAGCAGCGTCTCGCGCCGGTTGCAGGACGGATCCTCGGCGACGCGCGAGGCCAGGTGGTTCAGCGCGCGGCCGACGTGGCTGCCCGGCCCGACGCCGAGCTTCCGCATCACGTCCTCGCCGTCGAGCGCGAGCGCGCCGCGCGCGTGGGCCAGCCGATCGGCGCGCGAGGTGCGGGAGATCGCGGCGCGCACCGGGTCGAGCCGTCGCGCGGCGGCTTCGCCCTCGCCGCGAACGGCGATCTCCGCCTGGCGCAGCGCGACGAGCGCCTCGAGATCGGCGAGGCTCCGCCGCGCCAGCCGCCGCACGCGCTGCTCGCGCGCGTGCGCCGGCCCGGCCTCGATCGGATGGAGCTGGAGCAGGCGCTCGACGCGCAGTACCCGGTCGCGCGGATGGCGGAGCGCGCGCAAGATCGCGATTGCGCGGCCGCCGCGCAGCCAGGCGGCGAGCCGCAGCTCGAGATCGCGCGGCAGGCGCGCGACCAGCTCCGGCGCCTCGTCCGCGACACCCGGCGCGATCGCCGCCTCGATTCCAAGACGGCGCAGCACGAGCAAGCCGTCCGCGACCCCCGGCGCGAGCAGCAGCCGCGATATTTCTTCCCGCAACCTCGCGGGCCGCTCCGCGGCGACGCGCGCGGCGACGGCGGCCGCCGCGCGCTCGGTGTCGGGGATCAATGCGAGACCGAGCTCGGCGACCAGGCGCGCGGCGCGCAGCGCGCGCAAGGGGTCCTCCGCGAAGCGCGCGTCGGCGTCGCCGGTCGCGCGCAGCACGCGCGCACCGAGGTCGCCGAGGCCGCCGTGCGGATCGAGCCACGCACCGTCACTTCCTCGTGCGATCGCGTGGAGCGTGAAGTCGCGGCGCGCGAGCTCGCCCCCCACGCCGTTGCCCCCGCGAAACGGATGCACGTCGATCGGGCCGACGGCGCTCGCGACCGAGAGCAGGTCGGGTCCGGTCACGGCGCCGCGTGGAAACAGCGCGCACAGCGACGCGAAGTCGGCCGACGTGCCGACTTCGAAGCTCTCGGGCCGTGCGCCACGCGCGAGCTCGCGCACGCCGACGCCGAGCGCGGCGGCCCTGTGTCCGGCTCGCTCGATCGCGTCGAGCAGCGCACGGACCGGCAGGGGCAGCGGCAGTCGTCGCGCGTCGTCGTTCACCCGCGCAGTGTACGCGCTGGGGTAAGCTGCCGCCGTGTCGCGCCCGAAGCCGATCCGCGCCACCACGCCGGCGCGCCAGGCGGACGCGCCGCGCCGGAGCTGGCCACGGCTCTTCGGCGCGCTCCGCGACGAGCTCGAGGCCCGCATCGCGCGCATCCCCACGCGCCTCAATCAGTACGGCTTCGACTCCTTCGGCCTCGAGCCCGGGCTGTCACGCCGGATGACGCTCCCGATGATCTGGATCTACCGGCACTACCTGCGCGTCGAGACGCGCGGCATCGAGCGCGTGCCCGAAGGACGCGTGCTGCTGATCGCGAACCACGCGGGCAATACCTTCGCGTGGGACGGGGCGATGCTCGTCGTCGCGATGCTGCTCGAGGCCGAGCCGCCGCGCATCGTGCGCGGCATGGGCGAGTACTACCTGCCGACGCTCCCGTTCTTCAACGTCTGGATGCAGCGCGCGGGCAGCGTGGTGGGGACGCCCGAGAACTGCGCGCAGCTGCTCTCGCACGGCGAGGCGATCATGGTCTTCCCGGAAGGCGCCCGCGGCTTCGTGAAGAGCTTCCGTCATCGCTACGAGCTCCAGCAATTCGGCCTCGGCTTCATGCGACTCGCGCTGTCGACGCGCACGCCGATCATGCCCGTCGGGATCGTCGGGGCCGAGGAGCAGTCGCCGGGGATCGCGAATCTGCGCGGCCTCGGACGCCTGTTCGGCTCGCCGGCCTTTCCCGTGACGCTCACCTTCCCGTGGCTCGGCCTCGCGAGCTTCCTGCCGCTGCCGGTGAAGTTCCGGCTGCACTTCGGACGGCCGCTGCATTTCGAAGGCGATCCCGACGAGGACGACGCCGCGGTGGAGGCGAAGGTCGAGATCGTGAAGCAGGCGATCCGGGCGCTCGTCGCGGATGGCCTCGCCGCGCGCACGAGCTGGTTCTCCTGAAGCGCGCCGCGTCGGCTCAGAAGGACGCGCGGCGCATCAGCGCGCGGGGCAGCCGCTTCACCAGCGCCATCACGGCGCGCCAGATCGGCGGCGCGTACACGACCGGATCGCCGCGGTCGATCGCGCGCAGCACGCGCGCGGCGACGGAGTCCGGGTCGCCCGCGAAGGGCGGTGCGGCGAGGCCCTCGGTCATGCTCGTGCGCACGAAGCCCGGCTTCACGGTCACGGTGCGCAGGCCCTGCGAGCGGAAGCGGTGGTCGAGACCCTCGAGATAGGCGGAGAGCCCGGCCTTCGCGGCGCCGTAGAGGACGACCGGCTTGCGCGCGCGATCGCCCGCCACCGACGAGAACACGCACAAGGTGCCGCCGCCGCGCGCGAGCAAGCGCGCGCGCGTGAGCTCGCAGAGCTGCACGGTGTTCGCGAAGTTCGCGACGAGCAGTGCGGCGCGGCGCTTCGGATCCGCCTCGAGCTCCTCCTGCGTCGCGAAGAGCGCCGCCGACACGATCAGCGCATCGAAGTCTCCCAGCGCGCGGTCGGCCGCGTCGAGCGCGTCCTCGAAGCCCTCCGGCTCGAGCAGATCGCAGTGCGCCCAGGAGACGGGCGCGGCAGCGCCGCGCGCCTCGAGATCGCGGGCGCTGCGCGCGAGCGCCTCCGAGTCGCGGCCGAGCAGGAAGAGGCGGTCGCCGCGCGCCGCCATGCGGCGCGCGAGCGCGCGGCCCATGCCGCGCGTGGCTCCGAGGATCGCGGCCTTCACGCCGCGTCGCCGAGCAGGCGCACCGAGAGCGCGCTGCGGAGCCGCCCGTCCGGATCCCACTTGCGGCGGATCTCCTGGAAGCGCGCGAGGCGCGGCTCCATCGCGCGCAGGTGCTCCGGCCGCGTGAGCGCGTCCTTCGTCAGGTAGATGCGTCCGCCCGACTCGATCACGACCTCGTTCAGCGCGTCGACGAGCGCCTGCGTGTGACCGCGCCGGAAGGGCAGGTCGAGCGCGACCGAGATGCCGGGCATCGGGAAGGAGAGCACCCCGCGGCCCTCGGGCCCGCAGTTCTTCAGCACCGAGACGGGCGACGCGCCGCCGAGCCGGGTCAGCACCTCGAAGAAGCGCTGCACGCTGCGGCCGTCGCTCGAGTGCGGCAGCACGCACTGATACTGCGCGAAGCCGCGGCGCCCGTAGAGCCGGTTCCAGTGGCGCACGAAGTCGAGCGGATGGAAGAAAGGCTGCGGGCTCACGATGCGGCTGCCGGTGTTGCGGTGCAGGTGATGGAAGACCGTGTTGAAGATGCGGATGCTCCACGGCGCGACGACCCAGCCGGGGAGATCGAACGGCACCGCGACGCGCTCGCGCAGGCGGGGCGGCGCGGAGGGCGCCTCGCTGCGCGCGGCATAACGTCCGAGCGAGATGTAGCCGCGCCCCATGCCGCGGCCGCGCGTCGTGCAGTCGACCCAAGCCGCCGCGTGCGGCCAGCGCCGGCTCTCGCTCTGGAGCGTGTCGACGAGCGTGTCGAGGTCGTCGGCGCGCCGCGTCTCCGCGACGAGCCAGGGCGACTCGACCCGCTCGAGCGCGACCTCGACCTCGAGCACGTGCCCGGTGAGTCCCATGCCTCCCTGCGTCGCGCGAAAGAGATCCGGCTCGCTCTCGTCGGTCACCTCGAGCGCGCGCCCGTCGGCGACGCGCATGCGCAGCGCGCGGACGTGCGCGCCGAGGGTGCCGGCCACGTGTTGGTTCTTGCCGTGCACGTCGGAGGCCACCATGCCGCCGAGCGTGACGTAGGCCGTGCCCGTGAGGACCGGGCTCGCGAAGCCGCGCGGCCCGAAGATCCGGTGGATGTCCCGGAGCGAGAGCCCGGCTTCGGCGCGCAGCACGCCGCTCGCCGGATCGAAGTGCAGGATGCGGTCGGCGCGGCGCGTACACAGGACGCGGTCGGTGGACGAGGCGGGCAGCGAGGCGTCTCCGTAGGAGCGGCCGAGCCCGCGCGAGAGCTGCGCGCGGGCGCTCGCCGCCTCGAGCTCCTCGGCGACCTCTTCGCGGCCCTCGACCACGGGCAGGCGACCCCAGCCCGAGAGCTCCCTCCGCATGGCGACCATTGCCGTCTCGTCCCGACCGCGCAGGCGCCCGAGAGTACCGGACCTGCTGCGGCGCCGGCCGGCGGACCAGCGGCGGGCGCGGCGGCGCGAGCCCGCGAGTCCGCAGAGGCCGAGGCCGAGGAGCAGGCCGGTTCCGGGCTCGGGAACCGGGAAGCCGCCCGCGGCCGACAAGGTGTTCGAGATGGCGCCGAGCGCGGGCCAGGTCGACGTCGACGTCGTCCCGCCGAGATCCTGGTTCAGCGCGTTGGGCTGCGTCGAGCTGCCGACCACGAGGCGCATGCTGCTGGTGTCGTTGAACCCGCCGATGCCCAGCGCGGCGAGTGCGGAGGCCACGTCGCCGAACGGCACCACCCACGCGGTCCCAGCTCGCGCTCCACCTCGCGGTCGCGCCGATCGATCGCGTCACCTTGTCGCTGATGCTGCCGTGGCGCTGGAACAAGATCTCGGAGCAGCCGGCCGGCGAGCCGCACAACACGGTGCGGAACGACGGCTTCGGCGACGCGACGCTCAATCTCGGCGTCGTGCTGTGGCGCGATCGCGACGTCCTGCCGGCGACCTGGATCGAGGCGCGCGGCTTCGTGAAGGCGCCGACCGGCGCGTCGAAGCAGCGCGTCGACGGAGAAGTCGATCCGCACCTCCAGGTCGGCACCGGCTCGTGGGACTTCGGCGCCGGTCTCGCCGGCGCACACCGCATGGAGTGGGGCTCGCTCTACGCGAGCGCGCTCTACCGCGAGAATCTGGAGGGAAGCCTCCACTACCGATACGGTGACGTGGTGCTCGCGAACCTCGCGCTCGACGCGCCGTTGTCGCACTTCCTCGACGCGCCGCTCTTCGGGCTGCTGACTCCGGGCGTCGAGCTCAACTTCCGCTACGCCGCGAAGGATCAGTTCCACGGATCGAGCTACGACAGCAGCGGCGGGTCGCTGCTCTACGCGACGCCCTCGATACGAATCAAGCTGCCCTTCGCGTCGCAGCTCGGTCCGTCGCTGCGGCTGGCAGTGCAGATTCCGCTGACCGACCGGTGGCTCTACGGTTATCAGGACGAGAAGGTGGTCTGGAGCGCGGGCCTCGCCGTGGGCTTCTGACGTGCGCGTCCACCTCGTATGTGCGGCGGCGCTGGCGCTGCTCGGGGCGTCACCGCCGCAGGTCGCGTCGCTCCAGACGCTCGACGGCGACGCGGTCGAGGTCGCGCGCGCACCCGACGAGAAGGCGCTCGTGCTGCACTTCTGGGCGAGCTGGTGTCCGGAGTGCGCTGACGAGCTGCCCGCGCTCGATCGCAGCGCGCGCGCGTGCGAGGGCCGCGGCGTGCGCGTGCTGGCCGTGAACGTCGGCGATCCGGCCGACGAGGCGCGTCGCTTCGCGAAGGACCACGGCGTGTCGCTGCCGGTGCTGCTCGACCCGCGAGGCCGCGTCTGGCGCGACGCGGGGCTGCGCGGCCTGCCCGCGAACCTCGTGTGGACGCGCGACGGCGAGCAGCGCAGCGAGGGCGCCTCGAGCGCCGAGCGCTGGGCGGAGCGGCTCGCCGCGCTCGGCTGCACGGCGCCTTGAGGTCGTGCACACGCACCTCGCTGTCTCTACTCGGGGGTCGGGCCGAGGTTAGTCGTAGCCGACCCAGCTCAGCCGGAGACCGAGGCCCGCGCGGAACATCAATTCATTGACCTCGACGCGCCAGTCTGCGGACGTCGTTGCGGCTCCAAGTCCGGGGAACCCCGAGTTCGGAAACGAGGCGCCGTCGTGGAACTCGAGCTTGCGCGGACCCAGGACGTCGAACACCTGACCCCCTAAGAAGAGCGAGCCGCCGAGGGGTCCCAACCGGAGCACGTCCATCTCGAGGTCGAGGCCACCGCCGACGCCGTCGAACGTGCCGGAATCCGTGGCGCTGAGCTCGATGGCCCGCAGCACGCCCGGTCCGGGCAGGACGTTCGGATTGCAGTTGGTCGGCGGGGTCCCTCCGACCAGGCGGCACTCGGCGTCCGAAACCGCGCCGTTGGCCTCGATCTGGTAACGAATCCAGCCGACGGAGGGTTTGACCCGGAACTGGCGGCCCAGGAATTTGAGCGGAAACGCGATGCCGGCCTCCGCTCCGATAAGCAGAGTCTGAAATTGCGCCCTTACCTCGCTGCCCTGACCGAGAGCGCCATTCTCGTCGAACGGCACGCTGCCCTGCGATGCCGCGGGCAGCGGCGAGCGGATCTTTCCCACGTTGCCTTCGTTGGCGAGGATCCGATCGGCTCCGAAGGCGGCGCCGACGTCGCCTCCGACGAAGAAGCGCGGGCGCGTCGGAATCGGGAGCTCGGGCGTCATCAGCTGGAACTGACCTCCGACGGAGGGCGTGACGTCGGTGTGGTTGCCGGATTCCGAAGGGCGCAGCGCGGTCGGGACCGTGGCTGGCAGGTCGCAGCCCAGGCACGTGGCCGACGTGTCGCCATCCCATTTCTGAGCCGTGAGCCCGCTCACGACGGCTAACGACGGAACCCACCGCGTCCTGCCGCTCTGCTCCGACGTGCGAGGAATCCAATCGGATTCGGTTTCGTCCGCGTTCGCCGCGATCGCGAAGGCCGATTGCAACACGAAAAGCGTACAGCAGAGAGTCAGAACGTTGACCCGAGCTTGCATCGAAGCATAGTATCACGCGCGCGAATGACACCATCGTCTTCGATCGCTCCCACCACCGTCACCTGTCGCGCAAACGGGTGAGGATTCCGTGGTCTATGCGAACCAGATCGTTCCTTCCTCGTGGACTCGCGCGACGGTGGTACCCGCTCTTAGGTCACGGCCTTCTGCTGTGCGCATTGCTCGTCGTGGCGACTGCGGTCCGGGCGCAGGACACGGGCGGGGGATCTGCCCCGGACACCGAGGAGGAGATCCCGGAGTCTCCGAAGAAGCCGCCTGCGCCGCCTCCTTCGGTCGAAGAGATCGTCGTCATCGGAACCGAGTCGGAGTCGGCATCCGAGTTCTCCAGCGCCGATTCCATCATCGGCTTCAATGCCGAGGATCTCGCCGCGATCGGCGCGCAGAGCATCCAGGATCTCTCGCTCTTCACGCCTAACCTCGAGATCGTGAGCTCGGGGGCGACGACACCCACCTTCTTCGTCCGCGGCGTCGGCCTGAACGATTTCAATCCGAACTCGACCGGCTCGGTGTCGATCTACCAGGACAACATCGCGATCAATGCACCCGCTCTCCAGCTCAGCACGCTCTTCGACACCGAGGCGGTGAACATCGAACGCGGACCGATCGGGACGGGCCTCGCTCGCAATTCCTCGGCGGGCGCGATCCGCCTCTACTCGCGTAAGCCATCCGGGGATTACGGAGGCTACCTCCGCGCGGACTTCGGCAACTACGACTTCATGGATTACGAGGGAGCGGTCGAGGCACCGATCTTCGAGGACATCCTCTCGGGTCGGCTGGCGTTCCGAATCGCCGAGCGAGACGGCACGCTGACGAACAACTGTGCCAACGCGCCCAACCCGCGTGTGATAGGCACCGACATCGTGACGGTCGACCGGCCCGTTTCCGTCTGTGGCGAGCCCGTCACCCGTGGGAACTTCTCGGATATCCCGCCAGGGCTGGACCGGAACCTCAACAACATCAACAACTGGGCTGCGCGTGGGACCCTTCAATTCCAGCCGGCCATCGAGCAGACCTGGCTCGTCGGCGCGCACGGTTCGCGGCGCGACGAATTGAGTCGCCTGGGGCAATCGATCGGAACCGGGAACTTCTTCTGCAACGACCCGAACAAGGTCTGCGAGGCTCCCTTCGTCGGCATTCCGCCGAGCCAACGCACCACGCAGAGCCAGGGCCTGCTCGGTGGCCCCGTGAACGGAGACCCCTACTCGGCGAACTATGTGCCGAAGGAGATCCGGGACCGGCTGGCCGAGCTGGCTCCCTGCTTCGCATCGCCGAACCCCCTCGCATGCCAGCTGCAGCCGCTCGCGGGCCGTCTGGCGTTCAATGCCGCCAAGGTCAAGCTCGCCCAGGAGCTCGCGGACAATCTCGATTCCAAGCCGTGGAAGGGCGATTTCAACCTCACTGGGCCGACCACGAACGACACCTATGGCGGCTTCGTGAACGGCAACCTCAATCTGCCTGGCGATTTTCAGCTCTCGCTCAACAGCGGCTACGACTCCTACGATCGTCACATCAACATCGATCTGGACATGTCCCCGGAGACGCTCTTCCAGATCGACACGAAGGACGACGCCTGGCAGTTCTACCAGGACTTCAACCTCTCGCGCGAGGTGTTCAGCGACACTTTCCCCATCCGCCTCGACTTCGGGGGCTGGGTGCTCCGCGAGAATCTCGAAGCCAACGTCCACAACAATCTCGGCGACGCGTCCGTGGCCGGCGTCAAGAATCGCGACTATCAGCAGCAGGACTTGAGCACGGCCGGCTACGGCTCCTTCGCCTTCGACTTCTGGAACGACTTCACCCTCGATGGAGGCTTCCGCTACAACTGGGACAACAAGCACCTCCACATGGTGGTGGTGCCCTTCACGCCGACGCCGGGAACGTCTGGGCAGAGCAAGTTCAAATTCGACGACATCTGGCACGCGCCGACCGGCACGCTGCGCCTGACCTACCGCTTCCGCGAAGACACGCATTGGTACTGGAAGTACACGCACGGCTGGAAGCCCGGCACCTACAATGCCACGGCCTCGCAGTTCACCGGGCCGACCGTCGCCAATCCCGAGAACATCGACTCGTTCGAGACAGGCCTTCGCGGCGCGTGGTTCGACGGGATGTTGGGCCTCGATACCTCCCTCTTCTACTACCAATACAAGGACTACCAGATCTTCACGGCGAGGCAGTTCCTCGGCGGGACTCCGGAGTTCGTCGTCCTCAACGCGAACAACGCAGAGGTCTACGGCGCCGAGGTGGAAGGCACGAGCCGCCCGTGGGAGGGCGGGTTCTTCGACCTGCGCTTCTCCTGGCTCGAGAGTTCGTTCCTCGACTTCGTGCAGACGGATCAGTTTCTGGCCGCGACCGGCGGAACGACGAACCCCGTGCGCTTCAAGGACACGCAGAATACGGGTCACCCACTCCTGAACTCGCCGAAGTACAAGGTGAGCATCACGGCGGAGCAGACCGTGCCGCTCGGTCGAACCGGTTACGGGACCTTCCGATACGACGGCGCCTGGACGGACACCACCTACTTCGACCCCAGCAAGGGAAGGGGGGTCGGCGATCTCAACGGCAACAAGTTCCTGCCGAGCGACACGATCGCGCAGCAGCCCTTCTGGATCCACAATATACGGGTCGGCTGGCGCTCCCCGGACCAGCGCATCGAGGTGGCCGGGTGGGTGCGCAATCTGGCGAACCAGGAATACAAGACCTTCGCCTTCGACGGCAGCACCTTCCGCAGCACGACGATCTACTACATCGGAGACCCGCGTACCTACGGCGCCAGCCTGTTCTTCACCTTCTGACGCGGGAGGATGTCACGGCACTGCGTAGCCGAGCGCGCGCAGCTGGCCGAGCTCGATCTCGCTGATCGTCTTCGTCGGGGCCTTGCCCCAGCGCGGCTCCTTCTCGAGATACTCGTCGGCCACCTTCGAGAGGCGCTCGAGGCTCTCCTTGTCCTCGCGCGCGCGATCGCGCAGCTCCGCCGGGTCGCCCGTGGCGTCGAAGAGCTGCTCGATCGTGCGGCCGTCGTCCTCCTGGGAGCGCACGTAGCGCAGCGGACCGTCGACGACCGCGACGGTCGGGCGCGCGGTCTCGTGGGGTCGTCCCCAGGTCTGGTCGAGGTGTGAGATCGCAGGCGAATTGCCGTCGGGCTTTTCGATCGTGGGCGAATTGACGCCGGGCTTTTCGCCGCGAGCGCTCGCGAGGATCTCGGGGAGTCGCGAGCGCCCGTCGCTCTCGGGAGCGGGAAGGCCCAGGATGTCGAGCACCGTGGGCCAGAGGTCGACGTTCTGCGTGCGCGACTCGACGACGACCCCGGGCTCGAGACGGAACGGGAAGAGCAGCACCCACGGGACCTCGGTCATCTCGCGGTACAGCTTTCGCGCGTGTCCCTCGAAGCCATGCTCGCCGAATCCCTCGCCGTGATCCGAGGCGAGGATGACCAGCGTGTTGTTCAAGTAGCCGGAATCTCCCAGGAAGGCGAAGAGCGTGCTCAACACCCCGTCGACCCAGCGGATCGAGTTGTCGTAGCTGTCGGTGTAGCGGGTGCCGAAACGCGCGGATTCCTCGTCGTGGATGTACTCGTGTAGATCCATGAGGTGCAGATACAGGAACCAGCGCTCGTGCCCCTGGGTGCGGAGGAACTCCATCGCCGTCGCGATGACGGACTCGTCCGTGCCGACGTCGGAGAGCGTCGGGTTCTCGCGCCGGATCTTCGGATCGAGCGGCGGCGCGACCGGGCGCTCGTACACATCGAAGCCCTGATCGAACCCGAAGCTCGGCGCGACCCAGCCATTGCGGTAGAGCCCGATCGTGTGGAAGCCCGCGCTCTTCAGGATCTCCGCTGGCATGCTGGCGTCGGACGGGAGAACCTGGTCGAAGCGGGAGATGCCGCTGCGCGTCGGATAGAGAGAGGTCCAGAGCGAGGCCATCGAGGCCTTGGTCCACGAGGACTGCGAGAGGTTGCGCGCGAAGCGAACACCGCTCGAAGCGAGGCGGTCGAGCGTCGGGCTGGTGTCACGCTCGTATCCATACATGCCGAGACGGTCCGCCCGCAGCGTGTCGACCAGAATGAACAGCACGTTCAGATTGCCGCGCTGGCGCAGCTTCGCGATGTCGCCGACCGAACCGAGGGGCCGCGGATCCCAGTCCCCCGGCATGTGGACCTTCACGAAGGTCGACAGAAACACCAGCACGACCACTCCTGCAGCGAGGAGCCAGAACAAGCGGCGCTGCAGGATCTGGAGCATGGCGCGCAGGCTAGCTCACGGAACCCCGTGGTCCCGCGCGCGCCCCGCGTGCCGGTCTATACTGCGCGCGGAGATGACCGGACTGCGCTCGCGAAGCTCTTCGGCCGCCGGTCTCCTCCTCGCGCTGCTGGTGCTCGCCTGTGGAGCGGCGGATCCGCTGGACTCGATCCGCAAGCAGCAGGAGGCGGGCGACTTCGACGGCTCGCTCGCGCCGCTGCGCGAGCTCCTCGCGCAGCGTCCCAAGGATCCGGAGGTCAACTACCTCTACGGCACGGCGCTGCTGTACACCTCGCAGCCGAGTCTCGCGCTCTTTGCCTTGCGCCAGGCGATGGACGACCCGGACTGGCTGGTGCCGGCGGGACTGCAGCTCGCGCAAGCGGGTCTCGCGAGCTGGGACTTCAACGAGGTCGTGCGCGCGACGACGCGCATCCTCGAGCAGCATCCCGACGAAGTCCAGGCCCTGCTCCTGCGGGCCCAGGCGCGAGCGCACTGGAGGCAGGACGCTCCGTTGGCGCTGGCCGACGCCGACCGCGTGCTCGAGCTGCGGCCCGACATGGTCGAAGCGTACGAGCCGAAGATCCTCGCGTTGATCGCGCTCGATCGTCATCCGGAAGCCCGCGAGGCGCTCGCCGAGGCGGGCCGACGGATGTCCGGGACCGAAGTGTCGAAGAGCGTGCTGGCCTGGCACTGCTCGACCACCGCGATCTTCAGCGCGGAGGAGGGGGAGATCGACACGGCGCGTCGACAGCACGACGGCTGCCTCGAGAAGTACCCGATCGATCCGACGGTCGTGTCGAACGCGATCGAATTCTTCGACGCGCACAAGGATCGCGAGCGGGCTCTGGAAGTGATGCAGGCCGCGCACGCCGCCGCTCCGGACGAGCGCTCGTTCCGGGTGAACCTGGCGAATCGATTGCGGCTCGCCGGCAAGCCCGGGGATGGCGAGGCGATCCTGCTCGATGCGACCCGTGCCGACGACCCCGGCCTGGCCTCGGCTGCCTGGACGGACGTCGCGACCTTCCGACACGGACTCGGTGAGCACGCCGCGGCCGCCGAAGCCTGGGAGCGCGCGATCGCGCTGGTGCGCGAGCACGGGAAGCCCGAGCCGCAGCTGCTCTTCCAGTACGCGGATGCGCTCGTCGTTTCCGGGCAGCTCGATCGCGCCCTGCGCGTCGCCGACGAGATCTCCGTGCCGGCGCAGAAGCACCTGATCGTCGCGCGTGTCGCACAGGAGCAGGGCCAGCACGCGAAGGCCCTCGCGGAGTTCGACCAGGCGCTGGAAGTCTGGCCGAACAATGCCTTCGCTCACTACTACGCCGCGCTGTCCGCCGAGAAGCTCGGCGATTTCGACCGGGCGCTGGAGGAGTACCGTTATGCCATCCGCACCTCGGTGGGTGCGACGGATGCGCGCACGCGCGCGGCGCGCCTGCTGATCGCGGAGGGCCAGCCGCTGAAGGCCTATCAGCTCCTCTTCCTCGAAGTGGGGACCGCGCCGCTCGAGCCGGAGGGCGAGCTGTTGTCGATGTACCTGATGGCGCGGGTCGCGAACCCGAATCAGGTGCGGACTTCTCTGCTCGCGCTCGGCAGGCGAGACCCGGTGCGCTATCTGGCCGCGCTCGCGCGCGCGGCGGACGGCGCCGCCGAAATCGCCGGACCGGCTGCGGGGGTGCACATGTTGGAGCATGCACCCGGTGTGGACTACACCGCTCCGGTCTCCGCCGGCGTGGATCGCGCGCTCGTGCGGTTCGCGCACGCGGCCAAGCAGACCGATGTGGCGGAGCGCGTGGTCGCCGCCGCGCTGAAGGCTCACCCGGAGGCCGCGGCCTTTCAAGCGCTTCGCGGGCTCCACCTCGAGCTCGCCAAGGCGCCGCCGGACGACGTGCGGGCCGCGTACACGAAGGCGTTGCAGCTCGACCCGCAGAATGTGGATGCGCTCGCGGGTCTCGGACGGCTGGACCTCGGCACGGATCCCGCTCGCGCGCTCGAGTACTTCGAGCGTGCCGAGAAAGCGGATCCCAACGAGGTGGATCGCATGCTGTGGACCGCACGGGCTCTGCGCGCGAACGCGCGGCCCGAGGAGGCCGCGCAACATCTCGACCTGTTGCTCGACCGGGAGCCGTTCGAGGCAGACGCCGCGGCGGAACGGGTATCGATCGATCTCGCGCGCGGGACGGTGACCCCGAGGACGCTCGACCGGGCGTTACGGGCCGTGCGTTTCGGCGGGAGCGTCGAAGCGCTCGAGCGGCTCAGCGATGTGTACACCCGACTCGGTCAGGCGGACGAGGCCGCCAAGGCCGCGGAGCGCGCCCGGGCCCTCCGCGAGCGGCTGGCTTCGAGCCGCCCGGCGCCCCAGAAGCAGCCGGACGCCGAAGAGCAAGTCGACAGTCGAGCCCCGCGTCCCAACAGCTGAAATCGCGATCAAGGCGCCGAGAAGGTCCGCCTCGGTCGGGACGCGACGCCGCCCCCTCGACCTGGTTCCCGAAGGGACCCGACAGTTTTTTGCTTGAAAATCGCTCTCTTTTGGCGTCTGATGTTCGCCAGAAGACAAGCGAGTTTCGGCGAGCTCGGGCACGGAGCCGCGCACCCGCATCGAAGGTGTTGCAGCTCCGCGCCTGGCGTGGTCGGAACGAATAGAGGAGGAGACAAATGATGATGATTCGAAAGTTAGGCCTGGCATGCTTGTTAGTCGTCCTCGCCTGGGGGAGCAGCGCTCGAGCGCAGTACCTGATCTCCCCTGGCTCCAACGTCGGAGGTCAGCTCCAGATCGGCACGGGTCTACCCCTTCCGGTCACCAACCAGAAGCTGATGACCGCACCGGGCATCTTCTTCGGGGGGATGTCGACGGCGGACGCTGGGAACTTCCCGCCGCTGCTCGTGAGGCCGAACCCCGCGAAGGTGGCATCGATCATGCAGGGTCTCAGCACCGCGGCGGGTGGGAAGCTCAGCTTCGCGCCGGGTGTGCTGACCAACAAGATTGCGACGATGACGCCTCGGGCGCCGATCGGCGTCTTCCCGACCAATCCGGCCGTGTTCCAGGTCAGGACCAGCATCGATTACTCCTGGCCGAACGTGGCGGCCGTGTTCGCTCCGGGCGGCGGTCCCTTCGTCCCCGGCACGCCGGCCGAGGTGTTCCCCGGTCCGGGCGGTGGAAGCATCACGTATTCCGGCAGCGTGAAGTCGTTCGGAGGGCCGGCTCAGTTCGCGATCACGGCGGGCCCGGATGCCGGCAAGTTCAGGGTGCCGGTCAACGGCACCAAGGTTCCGATCGCATCGGTGTGGATCAATGCCTTCGGGAAGCTGCCTGGCTCGGCGACCAAGGCCCTCATCGTGGGTGCCTCGAACTATCTGGGCAAGGCGCCCCAAGGTGCATCGCTGGCCTCACCCACGGCGACCACCATGTTCGGTGTGCTGGCGAAGGACATCGTCGCATTCCCCGCCGCGGCGATGACGATGAACGGCGCGATCGATCCCATGTTGTCCGCGGGTCCCTTCACAGGTCCGCCGCTCACCAACATGGTGACCGGTACCAAGGGCTTCCCCTGGACGACGGGCGCGATCACGATCAGCAACCCGGGTGCGGTGCCGGCCGAGGTCTTCTACGCGAAGGGCACGGACATGCGCGTCGCAGGCGTGGGCAACGTCTCCCTCGTCTCGGGCGCGCTCGGTCTGCGGAAGCTGTCCGGCGGCAATTCGAATCGCGGCTGGCTCTCGCTGACCATCCCCGAGCCGACGGCCGCGCTCGGCGCTGCGGGCGCACTCGCAATGCTGACGCTGTGTCACGCTCTGGTGCGGCGGCGGGCGAGTTGATCGCGCTGCTTCCAAGCCAGAACATTCGTTCGTGATGGCGCCGGGGCGGGTCGATTCGAGTCGGCCCGCCCCGGCCTTCTTCGTGCGCTGGATCCGACGTGCCAGCGCATCGGCCCTGGCTCCACTGCTGATCGTGGCGTCCGCGGGCGCGTGTGCGCACGATTCCTCTTCCCCTCGTGAGCTCTCGGGACTCTGGCGCCAATACAGCGCGTTGGCGGATCAGCGCGCGCTGGCGATCGCAGGAGAGCTCAGTCTCGACCGATGGGTCGCGGGCGTTTCGGGGGGGCAGCCGACCCAGCAAGCCGCGGAGTCGGAAGCGCTCCGGAAGTGCCAGGCACAGCGAAAGCTCCGACGGCTCGAGGCGCCTTGTCGACTCTACGCCGTGGGCGACGAGGTGGTCTGGAGGGGGCCGTGAGACCCGCGATCGGTGCCGCTCGGAGGAGGTCAGAGAGCCGGTGCGAGGGGCTCCGGGATGTAGTCGGGCAAGTCGAGATTTCGGGCGTTGGCGCGCTGCTCCTCGGAGAGCGGGGACTGCTTCAGCCAGGTCTCGGCGGCGGCTTCGTCCTGGCGACGCCATTTGCGTGCGATCCGGATCATCATCTCCTCGCGCGCCGATTCGACTTCCATCTTCTCCGCCCACTGCAACGCCTCGCGAGGCGAAGTCCTGGCGAGCTGGCGCGCATACGAGCCGTAGAGGATCCGGATCCAAGGCTCGGGTTCGGGCCGTTCCGCGAGCTTTCCCTGCATCCACTGGAGTGCGGCGTCGGGATCGCGCAGAGCCCACAGCTGGTACCCGATCACCAGGGCTTGTGCCTGGCTCGTTCCCGCAGGCGCGCGGCTCAGCCATTCGAGCACCTGTGGCACGTTTTCCCCATTCTGGATCCGGATGCGAGCGATCGCCCCGCGCAGCGATTGGCCGTAGGGTGCCTCGCACACCGCGGCGCACCAGCGCTCGGCGGCTGGCGGGTCTCCCCACGCCAACGCCGCAGCGGCCTGTTGATACACCGCGATCTTGAAGCGCTCGTTGTCGCCGGGAACGGCGTCGGCCCAGCGGGTCACCGCATCGGGTCCCTCGGCGTCGAGGAGCGCGATGGCGTACGCGAGGAGCGATCGCTGCTGGTCGGGGCCTTCGCCGAGGTTCTCGATGTATTGCATCAGCTCCCTTCGGTCCGCCTGGAACCACCCCCGTACGAGGCCCTGTTGCACGGCCTGAGCCAGCTCCCTGTCCAGGCCCTGTGTCGCCCACGTCACGCCTGCGACGGTGGCCCTCGGGTCTCTCCGTGCCCACGTCTCCACGGCGAGCTCGATCGCGGAGAGCCGGAGGCGCGTCGGGGACAGGTGGAGAACCCAGTCGGTTGCAGCCTCCGGTTGCAGCGAAGCCCAGCGGCGAACCAGCAGCTCGAATTCGGCGACGCCCATCCCCGTCATCTTCCCCGTCTCGAGCGACTGCTTCAGCGCCGGAACGTCGCCCGGGCTCGCGCTCGGCAGCAAGACGGCGAGATCGTGCACCCGCTGGTAGGGATCCGGTCGACCGAGCGCCGTGGAGAGAGACGCCTCGAAGTTGCCGTCGCCGCTCCCCGACGCTCGCGAAGACGACGACCGGTCACAACCCGCGAGTGTCGGCCCGGCGAGCGCCACCAGACAGAGCGTGGAGATCTGCATCCAGTTCATCGCGGATCGAAGAATAACCAAGCGTGCGCACATCGACGGTTATCCGCGGTCTCGCTCGCCGTTCAAGCGGCGCTCGGCTGCAACTCGCAGCTTGGCGCACTCCGGCTCGAGGCAGCTCTGCCACAGGGAATGAAGGGCCTCGATGGAAAACGGCTCGGCTCGGTAGAAGTACTGGAAGTACCGATCCGTCAGCGCCTTGACGCCCTCCGGGCCGAGGCGATTCGGGGTGGAGCCGAACAGGCTCGCGAGCGCTTCGATGTTGTTCTGCGCGAGGTGGGTCGACGGCCCGCGCTCGCGCAGCTCCGCGAGCAGCCCGTGGAGACGCTCCGAATCGGGCTCGTCGTGGTACCAGCGAGCGAGTAGAACGGCGCACTCCTCGCCGCGCGTCGAGCACACGTGCTGCGCGACACGAGCGCGCGTGTCGTCGTCCAGGGGGTGGCGCTCACGCAGCTGCTGCAGCAGCGCGGTCCGCGCCCCGCCATCCCGAGGGTCTGGCAGGTACGGAAGCTGCGCGTTGCCACCTCGGAAGAACGCCTTCGCGGCGCGCTGCGAGAGCAGGGGGTGCAGCAAGGTGTGCACCTCGCCGGTGAGCGAAGCGCGGGTCGCGTAGCCGACGGGCACGAGCTCGTGGGCGAGCAGCTCTTCGAGCGTCGTGATGCCGGAGCGCTCGAGCGCCGCCTTGAAATCGGGGTGCCCGCTGCGTTCGGCGATCCGGTCGAGATCCGGACCGGGATTGTCCTTCGCGAAACCGAGCAGGACCAGATCCCACGACATCGTGTACCAGACGGCGACGCGATCGAAGACCGACGCGTAGGTCCGCAGCACCAGCTCGAGTGTCGGGTCGTCGATCTCGTAGGCGTGCATCCACTGCGCGTAGACGCCTCCCGGCTGCAGCCGATCGCGCGCGGCGGTGAGGAACTCGCGGCTGTACAGCATCTCGACGCCCGCGACCCAGGGGTTGCTCGGTTCGGAGGCGATCACGTCCCAGCGCTCCGGGTCGTGCAGCAGCGCGCGATAGGCGTCTCGCCGCACGAGCTCGAGCTTCGGGTTCTTGGAAGCGTGCTGATTGCCGGAGTCGAAGAGCGGCAGTGCCGCGATCACGCCCGGGGAGATCTCGGCGGCGACGACGCGCCGCATGTCATCGAGCTGCGCCAGCTCTCCGGCCGTCACGCCGGTTCCGACGCCGATCACGAAGGCGTTCTCGCAGCGCTCGGCCATCAAGCAGGGGAGCAGCGCCACCAGCCCCATCGTCGGATAGTCCCCCACGAGCGATCCGTCGTTCTTGCCGTTCGTCGTGAGCGCCAGGGTCCTCCGATCTCCGATCAGGTAATCGATCACGGCCACCGTCGAGATGGGATCATCGTCGTAGAACGGCATGCCGATCGGGGCCCGCTTGGACCCCAGCGTCTCCAGGCGGCTCTGCATCATGGCGCGCGGCCCCTCCCAGGTGACCTCCATCGCCTTGCGCTGGCGGAAGTAGCCGGAGGCGAGCTCATTCGGATCCCAGCGCGGCAGGAGCGCGATCCCCACGCTCGCCAGTGTCACGAGCGCGGCGGTCGCGATGCGCGGCAAGGCGAAGGTTCGGATCGCGAGAATCCCTCCCGCCACCAGCGTCGCCACGATCGCGATGCGATAGATGTGATGGAGGTCGAGCCAGTAGAGGAGCACGTAGCCGCCCAGCAGGGCGCCGAGCAGGCTGCCGACGGTGTTCCAGGCGTAGATGCGTCCCGCCAGCCCGCCGAGCTCCCCGACCTCCCTGCGCAGCGCGTGGAAGATCAGCGGCAGCGAGGCGCCCGACAGCGCGAGCGGCACGAACCAGACGACGAGAGTTCCGAGCGCGATCGAGAGGAAGTAGGGGTAGAAGGCCTGGTCGATGCTCATGAAGAGGCTGCGCACCACGTGTGCGGCGTAGGGCGCGTACTGCAGCAGGGGATAGAGCAGCGCGAGCGACATACCGAGGACGAGGGGGCAGGCGGCGGTGGCCCACGCGGGAATCCGCCGGAATGCCGAGACGGCCAGGCTGCCGCAGGCGATGCCGAGCACGAACGTCGCGACCATCATCGCGAACGCGAAGTGAGAGGCGCCGAGGGCGAGGCCCGCGACGCGAATGAGAACGGTCTGGAGCGCCATCATCGCGAAGCCGAGCAGCAGCGCCGCGGCAGCGAACGACGCGAACCCGACGGGCGTCGCTGGCGCGACCCTCGCGGCCGCGGGCTGCACCGCGCCACGCGCCGTTCTCGACAACGCGACGAACGCAGCTCCGACGGCGAGATTGACGAGCGCGACGCTCCGGATGACGGTCGGGATCCCGAGCCAGGGGATCAGGAAGAAGCCACCCGCCAGCGCGCCCAGGAATGCGCCGAGCGTGTTGAATCCGTACACGAAGGCGTGGAAGCGCGTTGCGTCTTCGAGATCGCGCGCGAGGGCCTGGGTCAAGAGCGGGATCGTGCCCCCCATCAACACGGCCGGCGGACCGATCAGGGCGGCGGTCAGGAGGATGTCGAAGGCGAAGCTCGCGGCTTCCGCCTGGAACGGGAAGGCGACCGAGAGCGTCCGCGACACCTCGAAGAGGGACGGCCAGGCGAGCGCAAAAAGGCCGATGCCGAGCTCGACCAGTCCGTAGACCTGCAGAAGCCGCCGCGCCGCGGCGTCCGGGCCGGCAACGCGCGTGATCCGGTTCGAGACGACGCCGAAGACGTGGTAGCCGAGTGAGAGGCCGCCGAGAAAGATGGCGAGCACCGCAGCGGTGGCTTCGCTGTGGGATCCGAGCAGGATCGCGAGTCCCTTCTGCCAGGTGACCTCGTACACCAGACCGCTGAAGCCGGTGAGCAGCGTCAGGAGCAGCGTGAGGGCTCGCACCGGGATGTGGCGCTGCGATGCCGGCGCGCTCGTCACGGGGACGGGGGTTCCGCCTGGCCGACAGGCGCGGGGGTCCGGACGCGCTCACGAGCGGTCTTCGACAGCGGCGAACCGGCCAGCCAGGCGTCGGCCGCTGCCTGGTCCTGACTGCGCCAACGACCCGCGACCTCGATCAACACCTCTTCGCGCTCGCTCTCGTTCTCGATGCGCTCGGCCCACTGGATCGCCTCGGCGGGGGAAGTCGTCGCGAGGTTCCGGGCGTAGGCGGAGTAGAGCTTGCGGAGCCGCGGATCCGGTGCCTCTGCCTGCTTCTGGCGCATCCAGGCCAATGCAGAGTCGCGATCGTCTCCAGCCCACTTCTGATAGGCGACGACCAGCACCTGGTCGTTCTCCGGCGTTTCGGGGGCGCGAGCGACCCAATCGACGAGCGTGGCGCGGTCCCGCCCGTCGCGAAGCATGGTCGCGACGATGACCGAGCGCATGCCCACGCTGAAGGGCCCTTCGCACTCGTCGTCGCACCAACGCCGTCCGACCGCGGGATCGAAGCCCGCGAGCACCGACGCGACGTGATAATAGGCGGAGCGTTTGAGGGACTCGTCTTCCGTCGGCAACGCGCGCGCCCACTGCGTCAGTGCGTCGGGACCTTGGGTCTGGAGCAGGGCGAGCGCGTAATCGTGGATCCAGAGCTCGCGTTCGGGCGATTGCCCGAGCTCGCGGATGTGCTGCTCGACGCCGGGCCGATCCGCCAGCAGCCAGCCACGCACCACCGAGCGAAATGCAGATTGCGACGTGGTCTGATCGATGTTCTGGCTCTTCGATGCCTTGACGACCGTCGCCGCCGCGGATTGAGGATCGACCTTCGCCCATTGCTCGATGGCCGTCTGGACCCCCACGAGCCTCTGGCCGGGTGCCGTGAGTCCGTAGGCCCATACGGTCGCGGCCTGCGGGTCCTGCTGCGCCCAGAAGCGCACGAGCATCTCGAACTCTGCGCCCGCCGGATTGCCGCGGCGTTTCTCCAGCGCTCGCTCGACCTCCGTCGCCGCTTCGGGTCCGAGGGAAGGGAGCAGCTCGGCCAGCTTTCGGGCCCGGACGAACCCGTCCGGTTCTGCGAGTGCGGCCTGCAGGGCAGAGGCCTGCCCGGCTGCCGCTTTGCCGCCCTGGCCCTCCGGGGACGCGACGACGTCGTTGCCACCGGCGGAGCGAGAGGACGTGTCGCACCCGAGGTCGACCATCGCGATCGCCGCGCCCAGCAGTCCGACCAACAGGCGCGTCGCCGTCATCGCGCGCAGCATAACCAGCGCCTCCCGTGTGCGCTCCAGCGGATCGGGACCTCGAGTCCGCCAGGTCTCGCTTCATGCCGGCTCGCTTCCGCGAGCAGGCTCGTTAGATTCGGCTCCCCCGCGAGACTGGATACCCTGCGCCGATGGACCCGGGCTTCCTGCTGCTGCTGGCCTGCTTCATGGTGTCGGGCTTCGCCGCGCTCTTGTACCAGACCGTCTGGACCCGTGAGCTGAGCTTCGTGTTCGGCACCTCCGAGCTGGCGGTCGTGGCGGTGCTGGCTGCCTACATGGCGGGACTGGCGCTCGGCGCGGCTGCCGCGGCCCGCTTCGCGGCGCGTCTGCGGCGGCCGGTGCGGGCCTACGGCGTGCTCGAGCTCGCGATTGCGGTGTGTGCCCTGTTGGTGCCGTTCGAGATTCGCATCGTCAACGCGGTGTACGTCCGCGTGCTCGGAGGCGCCGAGTCGCTCGCGGCAGCGGGCTCGACCGCGGCGATCGGGATGCAGCTGGCGGGGGCGTTCATCGTGCTCCTTCCGCCGACGGCCTTCATGGGCGCCACGCTGCCGCTGCTCGCGCGTCACGCGGTGCACCGGGACGACGAGATCGCCACGCGGGTCGGCGCGCTCTACGCCATCAACACGGCCGGCGCGATCGCCGGGACCGTGTGCGCGGCCTTCTGGTTGATGCCCTCGTTCGGCCTGCGGCGGACCGTGTGGGTGGGTGTGGCGCTCAACGCGCTGGTCTTCGGCCTCGCGACGCTGCTCGCGCGCCGCGCCCCGGTCGCATCGACCGCTTCGTCACCCATTCGTGTAGCGCTGCCGAATTCGGAGTGGCTGCTCCCCGCGATCGCCCTGTCCGGAGCGATCTCGTTCTCCTACGAAGTGATGTGGACGCGCCTGCTCGGCCACCTGCTCGGGAGCAGCATCCAGGGCTTCGCCACCATGCTCGCGAGCTTCTTGCTCGGAATCGCGCTCGGCAGCGCGATCGCGGGCCGGCTCGCGACGACTCGTGAGCGAGCCATCGCGGGGTTCGCGTTCTCCCAGCTCGGAATCGCACTGACCTCGTACGTGGCATTCGCGCTTGCCGACAAGCTGCCGGCGCTCTCGCTGAGGCTCGGCGCCGGGCCGGGTCAGCCGCTCGCCAGCGCCGCCGTCGCCGGAGCCGTGCTCCTGCCGATCACGCTCTGCATCGGTGCGACCTTTCCGTTCGCCGTGCGGGCGATGGCTCCAGATCCCGATCGTACGGCGGATACGACCGCGCGGGTCTACTCCTGGAACACGGTGGGCGCGATCTTCGGCGCGCTCGCCGCGGGCTTCGTGTTGCTTCCGCGACTCGGCTTCGAGGGGCTGCTGACCGCAGGGGTTGCGAGTAGCCTCGTGCTCGCCGCGCTTTCGGCGCTCGCTGCGCCGTCCCGGCGATGGGTTCCCGCCGCGCTGGCGCTCGCCGGCGGAATCGCTCTGGTCCTCTCACCCGCGACGACACCCTGGAGTGTGCTGACGGCCTCGGCCCTCAGCCCTCGCGCCGAGCCCCCCAAGGTCGTGTACGCGGCCGTCGGACGCACGAGCACCGTGCTGCTCACCGAGACGGGGACGCGCTTCCAGATCCTGACCGGCGGCCTGCCGGAGTCCTATGTCGAGCCGATCGGCGCGCTCCCGGTCATCAACGTCGCGCACTGGCTGGGTGCGCTCCCCGCTCTCGTGCGTCCCGGGGCGAAGGACGTGCTGGTGATCGGACTCGGCGGGGGCCTCGCGCTCGAGCGAATGCCGAAGAGCTACGAGCGGGTCGACGTGATCGAGATCGAACCGCAGGTGCTCGAGGCCAATCGGCGGATTTCGCAGCGGCGCGCCCGGGATCCGCTCGCCGATCCGCGCGTGCAGGTCCACATCGGCGATGCGCGCGGAAGTCTCCAGCTCACGTCGCGGCGCTACGACGCCATCGTCTCGCAGCCGTCGCACCCTTGGACCGCCGGCGCGTCGCATCTCTACACGCGCGAGTTCTTCGACCTGGTGCGCTCGCGGCTCGCGCCCGACGGCGTCTTCGTGCAATGGATCGGTCTCGCGTTCGTCGACGAGGCCCTGCTGCGCTCCCTGCTCTCGGCGCTGGTCGAGGCATTTCCGCACGTCGAGGTGTTCCAGCCTCAACCACACGGACTCCTGTTCGTGGGCTCCGCGGCGCCGATCGACGTCCTGGGCGCCGCTGCGCAGGCGCTCGGGGCGGCACCCTCGGACTTCGCGCAGCTCGGCCTTCACCGGCTCGAAGACTTCGCGAGCGCGTGGGCGCTGGACGAGCGCGGGGTCGCCGCCGTCGCGCTCGGAGCCGCGCCCAACACCGACGACGACAACCAGCTGGCTGCGCGATCGGCGCGCCTCGGCGACGCGAAGCTCGAGCCGGATACGCTGCGAAACCTGATCGGCCGATACGATCCGCTGCGCGACGGCTCGAGCCTCGATCGTCCGACCCTGATTCGCTCGCTGCTGAATCGGCGCATGATCCGGCGCGCGACGGATCTCGCGATGGCCGGTGAAGGAGCCGACGAGGAGGTGGCGCTCGGTTGGGTGGAGCGCGCGCAAGGTCGCTCGGGTCGGGCCGCGCGACACTTCACTCGAGCGCTCTCGCTGACTCCCGGGAATCGCGAGGCGATCGCCGGTCTGGTCGCGTTGGCGAACACCGACGCGACCTACTTCTCGCTGCTGTCGGACACCGACCTCTCGGTTCCGGAGGTTTCCGCGGTCGTGGCCGGCAAGCGTTACGGGGAAGCCGGCGACTGGGAGGCGCTCGCCCGTCTCGATTCCGCGCTCGCGTTGCTGCGGCCGGGACAGGCGCTGTTCGAGCCCGCCACCCGACTTCGCATCGCCCGCTTGCTGGCGGCGGGCGATCCCGAATCGGCTCGAGAGGCCGAGTCGCTGGCCGATACGCTCGTGCTCCGCAGCTGGTATCCGAACGACGCACTACTCCGCGCGCGTGCCGCCATCGCCGCGGGCAGACCGGAAGATGCGCGCGCGGCGCTACGGCAGGTCGCGAGCGAATACGCTGCGGGCAGGCCCGCGCTCGCCGAAGAGATGCTGCGGGTCGCGCACCTGCTCTCCGACGAGGATCGAAGAGCGATCCAAGCGCTGATCCCCACGGTGCCATCCGCGCCCGCGCGTTTGCTACCCGCCGCGGTCGCCGACGGGGAAGAGCTCAGAGCGCTGCCAGAGGATCGCGAAATTCCATGATGAAGTGATCGAGTCGCTGCCTGGCGCGATCGAGCGCGAGCGAGCCGTCGTGCGGCGCGAAGGCGATGAGGCGCACCACCATGCGCGCGCGCTCGCGGCGGAGCGGGGAGGCGTCCAGCGCGAGCAGCGAGCGGATGGACTCGTGCCACCATCCGAGGTCTCCCGGTCGCCAGGTATACACCACGGCGTGTTCACCCCCGGGTCGCCGCGTGGCGAGAGTCCAGTCCCCATCGCGTTGCAGCACCCACAACGTTGCCGGGCTCTCGCGCAACACGTCCCAGTCCGGACCCGGCCAGTCGAGCTTCGAGGAGAGGAGCTGGCTCGTGCCGGGAGTGGCCGATGTTTCGTAGCCCACGAATACCTCGACGGCTTGCTGCTCGCCGTCCTCGCCGAGGGGTACATAGCGTCGGTGCAGGAGCTGTCCCCCGGAGCCGAAGAACAGGGGATCACCGACCAGCGGTTCGCTGACCCAGCCCCGGGCGCGCTCGGGAAGCTCGATCCGTGGCTTCTCCATCGTCTCGCGCGCGAAGCGCCACGGAGACAATCCGAGCGACAGGGCGGCCAGCAACCCGGCCCAGCAGCCGAGCAGCGCGAAGCTAGGCAGCCGGTCCGGCGCCGTTCCGGATCGGAGCTCGCGCCCGTCGACCGGTCTCTCGCTGCTCGTCGAGCGAGCCAGGCTCCACCCGAGGAAATAGAGAATGGCCGTGCCCGTCATCAGCACCGCGATGCCTTGAGGCGTATGGTCGCCCTTCATCCCCGCGAGCGCTTCGGGATCCGGGCTGGTCGCGACGTACGCAACCCGCACCACGTTGAGCGCGAAACCGAGGACGGACGCTAGCGGCAGCAGCAGCCACATGCGCCGGCCGGCGTCGCGGAAGAGCTCCCGGACGAGCACCGCCACCAGCGTCAGGATCATGATGCCGCGCAGGCCGCTGCAGCCGTCGATCACCTGGAAGGAGTGGTCGGCGCTGCGCAGGACGACACCGCCGTGTGCGAGCGGGTGTCCCAGAGCCTCGACCAGGCGCGCCGCGGCCGAGGTCGTCCCGAGCTGCAGTCGCCAGACGAGCTCGTCCTGCAGCGGAGCCGGAATGCGCGTGCCGAGCAGCAGCACGATCGCCGGAAGCGCCAGCACGCGGCATCCGCGTTCACCGCGCGCGGCCGCGGCCAAGCCCATCAGCTGAGCCGAGAGCGATGCCAGCAGCAGGTCCGCCGCGCCAGTGAGATGTGCCCAGACGAAGATTGCTCCGCCGAGCACGAGCCATGCGGCTGCCGCGATCGGCGCAGCGAGCACGGGCAGCGCCAGAAAGCGCGCGCGACGTCGCCACACGAGCCAGCCGGCGATGGCGAGGAGCAGCACCGCCGGGAGCGGAACCGGTCGAAACAGCCAGCCTTCGACCTGCGAATGCGTGGGCAGCGCGGGCGCGTTCCACCATAGCGATCGATGGGCCAAGGCGAGGAGAGCCAGCAGCAGGCTCGTGCCCATCCAGGGGAGGCGTCCGTCCCGCGAGCGAAGCGAGAGCGACCAACCCTGCATCTGAAGCAAGCTAGCGTGGGCGATGCGCCCTACCCAGCTGCGCGACATCTCCGTGCGGCGACGATCCGATCAGAGGTCGCCGAGATCGCGCGAGATCGCGTAATTCCACGATTGCAGCACGAACTGCGACAGCACCTGGTCGCGAGAGTCCTTGCCCTCGGCCAGGCCCATGACGGCGGCGGGAACGAACAGGCACGCACCGACGGCCGTGGCGACGAGGGCGAGCGGCCGGATGACCAGCACGTCCATGGTGGTGGTGCCGATCCAGGCGATCCCATCGACGATCGGGCTCTGCGGCTCGTTCGCCGGCGACGCAGGCTCGGCGACGACGGGCGGCCCGGGAACGGTTGTCGTCGTTTGTGCTCCCGTCATGCGGCCCGCGTCGCGCGGATCCGCGCCGAGAGCGGGGATCGCCCACCCGAGGCAGCACGCGAGGACGACTATGCTAGCCGCGTTCTGCGCGATTCGAGGCGGGCTTCGACGCGGCGTCATGGGTGGCGACCAACCAACAAATATACCAGATCGAGACCGCGCCTCCCCGCACGGCCGCCCCCACGAGCCCCACGCCCCCCAATCGGATCTCTGCACGGCGAAGTCGCGCGTCGATGCCTACGCGAAGTGACCCTAATCCGTGCGTGAAACTGTCGGGCTGTCGCGCAGCGTCGGCTCGCCATCGCGCCGCGCCACGTTCCTCGCGTCGGAACGCGCAGCCGACTCCACGAGCGGGACCAGACGCTGCTCGAGGGCGTCGCTGAGCGTCGACACGTAGGTGCGCGTGAGATGCGAGCCCTGGCGATAGACGAGCACGTTTCCGATCACTGGGGGGCAGGTCGCGCCCGGGCAGATGCGGTCGGCGAGGTCGATCACGGCGTAGCCGCCGCGCTCCGCCGCGGCGAGCTGCGCGGGACGCCCGCCGCTCCCGGGATCCCGCGCGAAGGTGCACGAGGCGAGATCGTCGGGATGCTGTGACACACAATCGTCGACCTTCAGCCTGCCCGGGTTGGGATTGTCGATCAGGATCGCCACTGCGCTCCCGCGAGCGCGCAGCCGTCCGTACGCTTCGAGCATCCCCTCGACGAGGACCTCACGCTTCGTGGCGTCGGACCCGTCGGCCCATGCCGTGCTGCTCACCTGAGACGTGAGCACGAGATCGGGAGGATCGGCGGCGAGCAGGCCGAGCACGGACTCGCCCCACGCACGGCAGATCGGGTCGGGCGCCTGCTGCGCCTCCGCGAGCGAGGTCGAGAGCTCGCACGCCGACTTCAGCAGATACGTGAGTCGCCAGCCGTGGCGAACCCCGATGCTCTCGAGCGCGTCCCCCCACTGTCCGGCCTTGCTGTCCCCGACCAGCGCGACGTGGATGCGCCCCGAGGGATCTCCGTAGCGACACACGCGCGGAACGGACGTGTGGGCGTCCACCAGGCAGTGATCGTTCTCCGCGCGCGGGCGGTCGTTCGTCGCCAGCGTCGGGGCGGGCGTGATCGCGGCAACCGTCGTCAGCGACGCGAGCACCTCGGCGTCGCTGAAGGAGCCGAGCGGGCGCGGACTCAGCACCGCCGCGCCGACCGCCGCTCCGCGCATCTGCCTTCCGTCCGGCTGTAGAGCCGCCGCGCGCGTCTCGGCGTCGCGGGGCATCGAGAGCGCGATGGTGAGGCCGGCCAGCAGGCCCAGCAGCGACAGATTCGCTCCGAGCGAGAGCGAGAGCGGCGTCGACGCGCGCAGCGCCGGGGCGAAGCGAATCGGGTTCTCGACCAGCGTGTAGGACAGCACCGCCGGCACCGTGGAGAGCGCGACGATGGCGAGGGCCTGCGCCGTCGAGAGCGCGCCCCAACGCGCCGCGAGCAACGCGAGCGGCGGCCAGTGCCAGAGGTAGAGCGAGTAGGACCACGCCCCGATCCGCTGCAGCGGACGCCGCGACAGCGCGCGCTCGACGAGGTCGTCCCCGAGTCCGCCGAGGGACAGCAGCAGCGCCGTCGGACCGACGGCTGCGAGTGCGGCGACGCCCCGCCATCGCGGCGAGTCGTCGACCGCCATGCCGAGCGCGACGAGGATGGCCACGGCGGTCGCCTTGAGGAGCGTCCGCCAGCGCGCCGGCAACATCCGGCCCGGCCGCGACAGCGCGACGAGCCCGCCCGCGGCCAGCTCCCACATACGCGCCCCGGTGTCGAAGAAGGCGAGCTCCGGCCGGCTCGCGGTCCGGACGGCCCACCAGGCGAGCGACGGGGCCACCACGAGCGTCGCGAGAACGGCGATCGACACCGGACGCAGCGGCTTCGCCCGACCGCGCGCGATCGCGGCGGCGAGCAGCAGCAGCACCGGCCAGACGAGGTAGAACTGCTCCTCGATCGCGAGCGACCAGCAGTGCTGGACCGGCGACGCCGCCAGGTCCTGGGCGAGGTAGTCGACCGAGCGCAGCGCGAGCCGCCAGTTCACGGCATAGGCGGCGGCGGCCGCGATGTCGCCGCCGAAGTCGCGCCACAGCGTGGGCGGCAGCAGCGCGCGCGTGGCGAGCGCCGTGGTCGCGAGCATCAGCGCCGCGGCGGGCAGCAGTCGCCGGACGCGACGGGCGTAGAAGGCGCCGAGACCGATCGATCCTCGTCGCTCGAGCTCTCCGATCAGCGACCGGGTGATCAGGAACCCCGAGATGACGAAGAAGACGTCGACGCCGATGAACCCTCCGCCGAACGCCTCGACCCGCCCGTGGTAGAGGAGCACGAGTCCGATCGCGATCGCGCGCAGCCCCTCGACGTCTGCGCGATGACCAGGGTCCGGGGTCACGGACTTCCGCCGTTGGCTCGCCGGCCGGCCGGGCGCTGTTCGCCCGTCCGCGCCGGAAGGACTCGTCCTACCCATCGGGCGTTGCCCGCGGGCGCTTGAAGGCGGGCCGCTCCGAGTCGACGCCCAGCCGTTTCATCTTCTTGTAGAGCCCCTCGCGCGTCATGCCGAGGCGCCGTGCCGTCGCCGCGCGACAGCCGCCCTCGGCTTCGAGCGCGCGCCGGAGCAGCCACGCTTCGACGCGCGCGACGCTCTCGCGCAGCGGCTCGTCCGGTGCGGTGTGCGCGAGCGCAGGGCCGAGCGGCGCGAGAGACGGACCGATCCGCTCGGCGAGGTGCTCGCGTCCGATCGTCGCGCCCGGCTCCGCGAACGCGAGCGCGTGCTGGACCGCATTCTCGAGCTCGCGCACGTTGCCGGGCCACGCGTGCGCCTCGAGCAGCGCGAGCGCCTCGGCCGCGAGCCGGCAGCCGGGCTTGCCCTCCAGACGTCCGTAGAGCGCGAGGAAGTGCTCGGCGAGCGGGCGCAGATCGTCGACCCGCTCGCGCAGCGGCGGGATCGCGAGCGTCAACACGGCGACCCGGTAGAAGAGATCCTCGCGGAAGCGGCCCGCTGCGACCTCGCGCGCGAGATTGCGGTGCGTGGCCGCCACGACGCGCACGTCGACGCGCCGCTCGCGGTTGCCGCCTACCGGGCGAACGCTCTGCTCCTGGATCACGCGCAGCAGCTTCGCCTGGAAGGCGGGCGAGGTCTCGCCGATCTCGTCGAGGAAGAGCGTGCCGCCGTCGGCCTCCTCGAAGAGGCCGCGGCGATCGCGCTCCGCGCCGGTGAAGGCGCCGCGCACGTGACCGAGCAGCTCGCTCTCGAGCAGCGTGTCGGGCAGCGCGGCGCAGCTCTGCGCCACGAAGGGCTGTCGCCGTCGCCCGCTGCGGTCGTGGAGCGCGCGCGCCAGCAGCTCCTTGCCGGTTCCCGTCTCGCCGGTGACGAGCACGTTCGCGCGCGAGTGCGCCGCGCGTTCGAGGCGCGCGAGCAGCCGCTGTGTCGCTGCGCTCGAGCCGACCCACGACGGCGCGATCGGCCGCGGGCAGGGCGGCCGCTCGAGCCGTGCGGCCAGCAGCTCGGGTGTGACGCGCTCGCACACCTCGTCGGCGCCGCGCGCGCGCAAGGCGGGCGCCGCCTCGCGCGCGCCGCTCGCGAGGCAGACCCAGACGGGCGGCCGCGCGCCGGCCTGCGCAAGATCTTCGAGCGCGCGCTCGGCGCGCGCGGGGTCGCGCGCGTCGACCACGATCGCGTCGAAGGTGGTGAGCGGGTGCGCGCGCAGCGCGTCGGCGTCGCCCTCGAAGACGACGTCGAAGTGCGGCGCGTCGGGCAGTCGGCTCGCGTGGAGCGCTTCGGCCGAGCCGACCCAGAGCAGCGAGTGGATGCGCGCCATCGAGCCTCCCGCCGACGCCGCGGGAGCAAGCGGCATGCCGCTCGGAGTCCGAGGCCGTGCTCGCGGAGCACGGCCTCGGACGTGGAAGGCGGCCGCGGGGGGGCCGGGGGCGGCCCGGCGCGCGCAAACAAAACCGGGGACTGGCCAGAGGGGGCCCGGCCCGCGGAGG
>Ga0335082_10000505_pt1 | contig 40517 bp, 42 predicted proteins | sample Lox_Sample_41_FD_206718 | JGI IMG/M metagenome (GOLD analysis project Ga0335082, IMG submission 206718) | Soil microbial communities from Loxahatchee National Wildlife Refuge, Florida, United States - Lox_Sample_4.1 | ecosystem: Environmental > Terrestrial > Soil > Wetlands | place: USA...
CGGGCTCGCCGCTCGCCTCGATCCGAAACACACACCCTTCCGTTTCACCGCGATCGCGCAACCAGGCGGCGAGAATCGTCGTCCCATCGACGTCGTCGCGCTGCAGGGGCGGACGCCGTCCTGCCACACGCAGGGTTGCGATGTGCTCCGCCAAGACATCGACCGCGCCCTCGTCGATCAACCGAGCCCGTACCGCCAAACGCCCATCGACCACGACGTACGCCAGAACCACGGAGCGATCCGCCACCGGTTGTAGAACCAGGAAGTCGCGCCGCGCCGCGATCCAGCCGAGCGTTCGCAGGCGGCGCGCCAACAGTCGCAACGTGCCGATGTCGCGCTGGACGCGCGCGGCAGCCTCGAAACGCAGGGCCGCGCTGTGCGCCTCGCCGCGCCGCGTCAGCTCGGCATCCGCCGCCGTGGTGTCCCCGTCGAGCAGACGCAGACAACCGTCGACCTGCCGCCGGTACTCCGCATCCGACACGCGCGCCGTGCACGGTGCCGTGCAGGCGCCCACCTGTCCCTGGAAGCAGGGAGACACGGCCGGATCGGGTCGCAGGCGCGGGCTGCAGGTGCGCAGTTGGTACAGGCGGGTCAGTAGCTGCAACACGCGCTCCGCCTCGTCGCGCGTGCGAAACGGCCCGATGGCGCGCGCCCGCCCGCCGGGGAGCTTGCCGGTGATCGACAGACGCGGGAAGGCGCTGGTGAGCGTGAGCTTGATGAAGGCGATGCGCGGCAGGTGCTTGCCCAGGCGATTGTAGGGCGGTTGCTCGCGCCGAATGGCCGCCGCTTCGTCGAGCGCTGCCTCGAGCTCCGAGCCGGTCACCTTCACGCGCACGTCGCGCGCATGCCGGATCAGGTCCAGCGTCTTGTTGGAGTGCCCCGCCGCGTTGTGCAGGTAGCTGCCGACGCGCTCGCGCAGACTCTTCGCCTTGCCGACGTAGAGCAGCCGTCCGTCCGCATCGAAGAAGCGATACACGCCGGTGGCGTCGGGCAGCTGCTCCACCTTCTCGCGCGGCAGGAAGCACTCGAAGCGCCGGCCATCGCGGGCGTGATGCTGCAGGTCGAGGGCTTGATCGAGGCTGACGACGCCCCGCGCCGCCAGGCGTTCGAGGAGCTGAAACAGGACCTCGACCGTGATGCGCACGTCGCCGAGGGCGCGATGGCGGTCGGTCTGCGGAATGCCGAAGTGCGCCGCCAAGGCGTCCAGCCCGCGCCGCCGCAGCTCCGGCAGCAGACGGCGCGCCAGCTTGAGCGTACACAAATGCGCGTGCGGGAGCCGCCGGCCGTCCAGGGTCACCGCCGCGCTGTTGAGGTAGCCGAGGTCATAGGCGGCGTTGTGCGCGACGATCACGTCGTCGGCGAGGAACTCGACGAAGCGCGGCCACACCGCGGCGATGCTCGGCTGCTCGGCGAGCAGCGCGTCGTCGATGCCGGTCAATCGCGTGATGAAGGGCGGTAGCCGGACGCCGGGATTCACCAGCTGTGCGAACTCCGCTACGACGCGGCCGCTGCACACGCGAGCGGCACCGAGCTCGATGATGCCCGCGGCGCTCGTTCCCAGGCCGGTGGTTTCGAGATCGACGACCACGAAGGTGGTGTCGGAGAGTGGCCGCGCCAACGCCTCGTGCGCGCCGACGCTCCAGCATCCCTCCGTGGCGCGCCAGACGAAGCGCGGGTCGGGGGCCAGCAGCGTCCGCAGGAAGCGCGGCCCGAACTCGGGGTCGGCGCCGGGTTGGGTGAAGATCAGATCGAGCAGCTCACGCGGCGACGCACCGGCCGGCCGTTCGAGCAGGTACTCGTAGAGCTTCTGCCGCATGATCGCGTGGCGCCATACGCGCCGCTCACGCCGCCTGCGCTTGCAGGTAGGCCTCGATGAAGCGGTCGAGGTCGCCGTCGAGGACACCATCGGCGTTGCCGATCTCGACCCCGGTCCGGTGGTCCTTCACCAAGCGGTACGGGTGCAGCACGTAGGAGCGGATCTGACTGCCCCACGCGATGTCTTTCTTCGTCTTGTTCAGCTCCGCCATCTTCTCGCGCTGCTTCTCCTGCTCGAGCTCGTAGAGGCGGGCGCGCAGGATCTTCATGGCCATGGACTTGTTCTTGTGCTGCGAGCGCTCGTTCTGGCAGGCGACGACGATCCCGGTCGGCAGGTGCGTGAGGCGCACGGCGGAGTCCGTCTTGTTGACGTGCTGCCCGCCAGCGCCGCTCGAGCGGTAGGTGTCGACGCGCAAGTCGGCCTCGTCGATCTCCACCTCGACCTCGTCGTCGATCTCCGGGTACACGAACACCGAGGCGAACGAGGTGTGGCGGCGGGCGTTGGAGTCGAAGGGGGAGATCCGCACCAGCCGATGGATGCCGGCTTCCGCCTTCAGATAGCCGTAGGCGTACGGTCCTTCGACCGTGATGGTGGCGCTCTTGATGCCGGCGCCTTCACCGGGCTGCAGGTCGACGAGATCGGCTTTGAAGCCGTGGCGCTCGGTCCAACGCGTGTACATGCGCAGCAGCATCTCCGCCCAGTCCTGCGCCTCGGTGCCGCCGGCGCCGGGATGCAGGGTGACGATGGCATTGCCGGCGTCGTGCTCGCCGCCGAGCTTGCGCTGCAGCTCGAGACGGTCGAGCGCCGCTTCGATCTCGGTGAGCTTGGTCGCTGCCTCGGCTGCGGCCTCGGCATCGCCTTCGTTCGCGAACTCGGCGAACACCTTGGCGTCGTCGAGCTCTTGCGCCTGCTTACGCCAGAGGACGATCGGGGCGGAGAGGTCGGCGCGCTCCTTCAGGACCTTTTGGGCCTGCTCGCTGTCGTTCCAGAAATCCGCCGCCGCGGCGCGGGCATCGAGCGCCGCGAGGCGTTCTTCACGTCCGGCAACGTCAAAGATGCCTCCCGAACGTATTCAGGCGTTCTTCGAGTGCGGCAATGCGGCTCTTCAGGGTCATGTCTTCCATTTCCGATATATTCGCTGAGCTGTGGTGCGAAGGCAAGGTTGGCGCCGCTCAATGCGCGGCGCGCTGTGAGGCACATCAGGGTGGTCGAGCAGCGAAGAGGAACGACCCGTTGCGGCCGAGCTCAGTAGCTACGATTTCGGAGCTGGTCGCAGGTCTGCGGTGACCGGCAACTCAAACAGCTCGCTGCGCAGCAACCTGGTTGAGAAGAAGAGAATCTCGAGGTTCTCGATCTCGCCGGTAGTAGGGTTAAGGCGCGCGATGACCTCATCGCCCAGCTCTTCCGACTCCTGCTCGCCATAGGGAGGGCGCGTGTTGATGTAGAGGATGTCGGCCGCGCGGTCGTACTTGAATGTCAGCTTCGCGTCCATTCCATGTCTCCCTGCGCCAGTTTGCGCGCGATGTAGGCCGTGATCAACCAGTGGCGGCTGTGCGCGTTGTGCGCCGACTCCTCGCTCACAACGGCCACGACGACATGCTTGCCCTCACGTAGAGTATCGAACCACCGCGAAAACAGCCGCGCGTTGCCGAAACGACGACTGCGGCGGACTTGATCAGGCTCGCTCAGGACTTGCGCCAACAGGTCCCGATGATCTGGAAGGAGGTCGGGGTGACTCTCGGCGATGTGCTGCTCGCGCTCGTCGGTCAGTTCTACTTCGCCGTGCAAGTACGGGCATGGGAAGCGGGTCATGTATTCGCCTCCCACGCGTCGCGCGCCTCGAACTCTTCGATCCTTTTGAGGACGAATCGGTGGAGGGCATTCATCGACGTGGCGAATCCGCGATAGATCTCCACCAGTTCATTGAAATGGATCACATCGCTCGGATCATCGGGCACGAGCTTCTTCAAGACAAGCAAATCGAACCGGTGGGGTTCCCATGAAACGACTTCGAGGGCGATCCACGGCGCTGTGTGGTGGAAGAAGAGTACGCGGTGGTCGCGAAGCTGCTTGATCCACCGCGTGTCAATCCGTTCTTCCTCCAGCGGCCTGATGATCTCTGCTTCGGAAACGTCCTCTGCCCAAATTCGCTGGAAGAACTCTCTCAGGAACTTGCCCACGATTTCATAGGCTGACCGCGATTCGAAGAAGAACGAATCGACCTCCACAAGAATCTCGCACGGTAGCGCGTCGTCGCCTGTCGTGTGGACGACTTGTTCTCGAACCATTTCCCGAAGTGTCGCGTCCGATTGATCCTTGAGTTCATCGTTGAGGCGTCGCATCTGCTGATCGAATCGACGGAGTACAAGACCGAGCATGGACATCTTGGTTGCCAGCGCAGACCCCATTTCACTGAGGGGTGTGCTCTCCCACGCTTCCATCCGACTCTTCAGCGTCGCACTCGGGCTGCTCCGGAGCCGTCTCATGATCTCCAGTAACCAGCCCGACCACAGCGGACAGTAGCCAATGTGAAGGATCTCCATCAGCATTACGACGCGTGGGCCATCTCGCATCGTCCTCAGCCTGCTGCTTCCAGCACTGCCCGGATGTCTTGGAAGTGAACTGCGACAAACCGAATCTGAACGGCTTCACGGGCAAGAACGACCGGGACTTCGAGGCCATCTGCGTGCCGAAGCGCTGCACGGATCTGCACCGGATCGGTGCCGTTGGCGCAGCGATACTTCGCGGCGCAGATGGGGCACAAGGCGAGATGATTCTCTTGCAGCTCTCTGTCCTCGTTCTTCACACACTCCACCGCTTCGAAGTAGTAGCTTCCGTCGTCGAGCTTGAACGGCATCTCGTCGTGGCAGGCCTGGCAAACCATTTGGTCTTCTCGTTCGTGTAGAGTTCCCGAAGGTAGGTTTTGGCTTCGCCTTGGAGATCGTCGGAAACGTGGACTCTGCGTGTCTTCGGGTCGTACTGCTTTCGTCGCGCCTTCTTGGCCTGCTCGGCAACTCTCTCGGATCGATGTTGGGCATCGACCGACTCCCCCGCTCTTGTCTGCCTCCGAGGTCTCCAACAATCAAAATCAGTACCCAACTGCATGACGCTTGAGGTCAAGTCCGGAATCCAACACGCGAACGCTGCTCGCCAAGAACGTGACCGAGTCGTTCTCGCGCCCGAAATCTATCAGGTCAACCTTGTCTCCTCGAACACAACGCACGACGAAGGGCCCTGCACCTTTGTCGAGGACCACTAGGTCACCGGCCTCTGGAGGTCTCTTTGGCAGCAAAACTCCCGCTGGCTTGCTGAACGCCTCTCCGAGGCGTGTGAGCGAATCGAGCCAAGTGCGCGTGTCTGTGCCGGGGAACGGGGCCGCCTCCAAGATCTCGATCATGCGAGCAGGGTCGACTTGCGCTGCGCGCGCCCCAATCAGGCATGCGCGCGCGAGCCTCTCAGCCACTTCGACCGCCCGGTCGGAGTCGTCATCGTTGTCGTCATCGTCCTCGCTCACGACTTCCCAAACCTCGCTCGGACCAAAGCCCGTTAGCCACGCGAGCCACGTCGTCCACTGAATCACGCCTTGCTGTTCAGGGAAGGCGCCGCCGACCGCCTTCGTAGCCAGGTCGAGCAGGCCTGTCCGCGGTTTGAAGAGCGGTGGAACTGCTTCGAACACGAATTTGGTTGCCTCCTCCCGATCGACGAACTCGACGTGGAGAGCATGCCACCGGTCCTGGTCCTCAACTCTCCGAAGTGCTTCCAGGACGCCAAGCACGGCAGCAGTCTCAACGACGATCTGGGGAGCATCTGTTCCCTCCTCGATGCGACGTCGGAGACGACGAAGAATGGTCCGGCTCTTGCGGTGCCAAGCCTCGGCGATCTGCCGGTCGGTGGGTGGCTGCGGCAGGTCGTCGTCATCACTGCCGATGAGTTCGCTTTCCGGTCGCGTTCCCGAAGATGGCTCGTGCACGAGGCTCTGCCACAGCTTACGCATGAGGTAGTCGAGAAGGAGTCCAAGGTCACCGGTGCTGAGGTGATGCGCCCCATCGACCTCCCCGCTCTTGAGAGTGCTGACGAGCGCCACCGTGGATTCACCTGAATGCTGATCCTTCGATTTACGAGCACTTCTTCCCTTCCGCGCTACGCCGGTCTCCACGCGAGGCGCGTTGAAGATCACCTTCTCAACAAGCCTGAGCAGCGCTTCGAGTTCCGATGGGTCGCCGTTCAGGCCTCTCAGCGCATCGCGGAGGCGCCGCTGCGAAGAGGAAACGGCAGCCTCGCGGAGCAGGTCAGCGTGGTGGACTAACCCGTACCGGATCTCGCCATCTATCAGAGCCTCGATGAAGGATGCGTCATGAACTCGCGCGGCGACATCGATGATGAGTTCATTTGTCCTTTGCCGCGTTGTCGATGCGAGTTCTACACCCGCATGATCGCGAACTACGACCCTGCCAATATCTCGGAAAGTGGCCTCGATGTGGATACTCATTCCCTGACAGACGCCGATTAGTGGCATCCGGACGCCGGTAGCCGTGCCCGGTTTGTCTGGGCGAGCACGCAACCCGGCCAGCACGGAAGACACGACCGCCGGTTCCTTCCGGAGGTTTCCCAGACCCAGATCGTCGCCGCCTCGTAAGGGTAGACGCCGAACCACGACGATTTCAGCGTTCCTCGATCCGGCAGGAGCAAGCCATGCGGCGGCGGTCGGGTTCGCACTGCCGGTGATCAGAACCCGTTCAAACTTCCCCTCAATCAGGATCGCTTTCGCATGAAGATATCCGCGTCCCTTGTGCCCAGGGGTTAGATCGTGAGCGTCAACCACCCGGAATCCTCGGGGCAGTTTCTTGGTGTTCCCTGGGAAACATGCGGTCTCCGGGTCGAGCCCGATGATCAGTTCGTCGGCGCCGAGGTCTTCGGCAAGTCGTTGCGGAAACGAAAGAGTTTCATCAAAGAACGGAGCAATGAGCACGATGCGTTGCACAGAGTCGGGGAGTAGCTTACGCACGCTCTGCCACAAGGGCGGACCCTCAGGCCGCGATCCGACAATGTGGACTTCACCGCCTGCGGGCACGGGGCCGCGGTAGGCTCGGCACAGCTGCGCAAAGTCATCGATCGCGCGCCGTAGCGATGGGTTTAGAGTGCTCGTCCACGCCCGACAGAAGCTAAGCACTTCGAGGAGTACTCCAGCACCCACGCGGTCCTTCGGGCCTGCGACCTCGATGACGTTGGTGACTTCGCGGTTCTGGATGAAACCGGACATCGTCAAGTTGTGGCTGCCCACGAGCACGCGAGCGATCCTGGGACCGACGAGCGCGCCGATCTTTGGATGGAATGCGTTGTTACACTTGATCGGCAGAAGCCCGTATCGTCGTCCCGCCACCCTGGGCCGACGCGCTCTGTCGGCGAGTTCCGCCGCAAGCTGCCCACTATCGATCAATGTGACGACGTAGTGGCAGCCGAGAGCGCGTAGGCGTCGCAAAACAACTTCCTCCAGAAACGGAAGATAGGCGTTGAAGGTCGTGAGGAGGGCTGCCTCGAACCCGGGACCTTCCTGAAGCGCCTCGAGAAGAGAGATCGGCTTCTGAGCGATCTCAGCCACGAAAAGCCTCCAAAACCTGACGGCCCAGCGACGAGATTCGCGCCACCGAGGCGCCCTGGTACACGGCTTCGTCGTCCTCCAAGTCGGTGGCGTCCTCCGCCTGCTGCCACGTAGCAAGCCCGAGATCGACGAGAAACCGCACCGCGCGGTCCACGCGCGATGCCGTGAAGCCTGGAAGGGGTGGTTCTGCGTCTTGGCGTCGACGGATTCCTTCGTCGGTCACATACAGCAGAAACTTGTCGAGAGACTCGTGATGCAACTTGCGAAGCGCCACGCGCAGATGCGCCTCGACGCCCCACTCGCTGGCAAGTGTCCCTGCCCAATCTGCGAGTCTCAGCTCCCGCCACTCCCCGCTCACCTTCCGATGGAAGGACAGGAGATTGAGCGGATAGTCGTTCAGGTAGTCCGGAGGAATGCCGACCTCGAGATAGGGCTGTGGCTCCGAATGGCGCGCGCCGATTGCGAGGAGTGTGTCGAGGGCGGCGAGAAGGCACCCAGGGAGGTCTCTATCCCGTGCACTGGCCCGAACATACTGCGACCGCTGAAACTCATGCTTCTCATTGTCCCAGTTCGGCAGCGGAGGCAGAGAGCGAGCCGTCTCCTCGATTGCCTCCCGGAGTGTCAGCGCGCGCGCCATTGGCAGCACTGCACTCGCAGCTTCTGATACCAGCGCCCCGACCTCGCGGGCGCTCTCGGCTCGACCATCCCGCTCGTCAAGCAGGCGCAACGCGGTCCAGAAGATCCCCAAAACGGCGATCGACAGCTCGTCATTGCGCTCATACGTCGCCCAGGCGCGCCGAACCCGAAGCCACTTTTCGGGAGGCGTCCACACCACGCCGCCATCAATCGAGCCTGTAAGACAGGCGGCCCTGAAGACCACATCGAGCGGCGCTTCGCCGACCCTGCCCCGGCGAAATGCGAGGTCCAACAGCAGGAGAAGGGTCTGACGGCGTAGCTCATCAGTAGTGGTCGGTTTTACTTTCCGAGCAAACAGGAGGTCGATGAGGAGCTCGCGTTCAGGCGTGTGTGCAGCGAGGTGACAAGGACAGAGGGAATGAAGCCTGTCGAGATCCTTCTCGACAGCGAGGCCGCGCTTTACGATTCGGAAAAAGGCGCTGCGGTCGACGCGCGCATCCAGCGCGATTGCAAGCGGGATTCCGATGTCCTCGGAACACTCGACTCTTTCGCCGACACGATCGAGGATACCGAGTTCGCGCAGTGAGCCGAGATAGTACTGGCCCAATCCTCCGTATCGGTTCTTAAAGTATGAGTTCGAGTTCTCACTCCGCAAAGCTGCCAATTCGCCCAGCGGGATCGGTCTCCGCGCATCCTCTCGCAACGCGGGTGCAAGGGTATTGCGACCAACGAGCCCGAGGCTGTGCAGCAACTTGGCTTCACCCGTCACCTCGGCGTGCCGTTCGGCAATGAGGGTCAGCAGGCACTCCGCTCGGCGAAGAGTATGAACGAAATCGAGCCCGACCTGTCCTCCATCCTGAAGGTGTGCCCAGATCACCCACGGGTAGAACGAGTAATTCGACACTCGATCGGTGACAACAGTGAGCCCGGGCAACAATGTGGAGAAGATGCGCGTCGGCGGCTGTTGGATGCCGAGGTGATCTAGTCCTCCCGCCTTTGATGGAGGCTTCAACCAAGCAGTCGTCACATCCATTTATCCCTCATTTCCGACCGATCACGCCTCCCGTGAATGGTTATGGCGAGCTGGAACGGGCTGGATTTGATGCGCGGCGTGCAGAGCGTAGAGATTGTCAACTTGCGGCCGCGCAAGGCGCGACGCGGTGAGCCGCGCGCGGAAGATCTTGGCGTCCAGGCTCCTGCCTTCAGCGACGGCAGTTAGCAGGGCATCGGCCGGCGGCGGCTCTGCGCGTTCCAGTTGGTCCGCGTAGTAGTCTCGCACGTCCGAGCGACCGTGGAAGACACGGTAGCGTTCCACGCCGCTCACCGCCGACAGTACTTCGATGACCGGACCCGACTTGGACGGATCAGCGCGTACGCAAACCATCTGACCCAGCACCAGGGTCGGGTCCGCGCCCCGCTTGGGTTGACGTTCCTCAGGGTCGCTCATCTCATCCTGTCTAACCCATAGTGAGCACCTTGTGTAGCCGGCGCTCCATTGCGTGCATGCGTCTGGCCTCAGCAGCGGAGCGCTCGTGGTCGTAGCCGAGGAGGTGGAGCAGGCCGTGGATGAGCAGCGCGCGCACCTCGTCGGCGGTGGTGGCACGCCGCTGCCGGGCTTGCCGCGCGGCGGTGTCGACGGAGATCACCACGTCGCCGAGGATCGCGTCGTCGCCGGGCGCGCGTCGTCCCTCACGCATGGCGAACGCCAGTACATCCGTCGGCCGATCCTTGCGGCGGTAGTCACGGTTGAGTCGGTGGATCTCGGCGTCATCGACCAGGCTCACGGTCACTTCGGCACGCGCTTCACCCAACGCGACGAGCAGCCGGCGTGTGTCCGCGCGGACCGCGGTCACCCGCACGCCCGGCGTCCGCCGCCGAGCGACGACGGTCACCGGCACAACCTCTCCAATGGTCCGCTCTGCCGCGCGCGAATCACGAGCACGCGTCACGACGTCCGGCCTACGACCGCCCCTCGAAGCGGTCGTAGGCCGTGATGATGTCTTGCACGAGGCGATGCCGTACGACGTCGCGCTCGGTGAAGGTACAGAAGCGGATGCCGGAGATGTCGGCGAGGATGAGTTGCGCTTCCTTCAACCCGGAGGCGCGGCCGGCCGGCAGGTCGATCTGCGTGACGTCGCCGGTGATCACCGCCTTGGAGCCGTAGCCCAAGCGCGTGAGGAACATCTTCATCTGCTCGCCGGTGGTATTCTGTGCTTCGTCGAGAATCACGAACGAGTCATTCAACGTGCGGCCGCGCATGAAGGCGAGCGGCGCCACCTCGATGACGCCGCGCTCCAGCATCTTCTGGGCGCGATCGAAGTCGACCATGTCGTGTAGCGCGTCGTAGAGCGGCCGCAGATACGGGTTCACTTTCTCGGCGAGGTCGCCCGGGAGGAAGCCGAGCTTCTCGCCCGCTTCGACCGCCGGGCGCGTCAGGATCATGCGCGCGAAGTTGTTCTTCATCAGCTCGGCCACCGCCATGGCCATGGCGAGATAGGTCTTGCCGGTCCCCGCCGGGCCGATGCCGAAGACGATGTCGAAATTGCGGATGGCCTCGATGTAGGCTTTCTGCGCGATGCTCTTGGGCGTGATCACGCGCTTGTGCGACGAGATGTAGATGGTGTCGAGGAAGATCTCGCGCAGGTTGGCGTTGCGGTCGCGGCTGAGAATGCGGATGGCGTAGTCGACGTCGCTGGCATAGACGGGATAGCCGTGCTCGAGCAGGGCATAGAGCTGGGTGAGCACGCGCCCGGCGAGCTCGCGCTCCACGTCGTCGCCGCTGATGAGCAGCGAATGGCCGGTGGTGCCGACGCGGACGCCGAGGCTCCGCTCGATGACCTTGAGGTGCTCGTCGTTGTTGCCGAAGAGGGCGTGGAGCAGCCGATCGTTGGCGAAGTGCAGGTCGAGCGTGGGCGTCGGTGCGGTTTGCAACGCGGGGGTCACTCCTTCTCGAACAGCTCGCGGGCGGCGCTGAGCGCGTCGCCGATCTTCGACGGGTCCTTGCCGCCGGCCTGTGCCAGCTCCGGCCGGCCGCCGCCGCGCCCCCCGACGATGGGCGCCAGCTGACTGATGATCTTGCCCGCGTTGTACTCCTTGGCGAGATCCTTTGTGACGGCCGCCAAGAGGTTCGCCCGGTTCTCCACGCCGCTGGCCAGGATGACGATGCCGCTACCGATGCGCTCGCGCAGCGCGTCGGCCATCTCGAGCAGAGGCTTCTGCTCCGCTCCCGCGACTTCGGCCGCCACCACCTTGAAGCCCTGGCGAGTGGTGAACGCTTGGCTGAGCAGGTCGTCGCTGCGCGAGCCGGCCAGTTGCGCGCGCAACTGCTGCAGCTGGCGCTCCAAGTCGCGCTGCTGCGCCAGCAGGCGCTCGACCTTCTCGGCGACCTCGGTTTCGCTGCCCTTCACCAGCTCACCGAGCTGCCGCAGGGTCAACTCGCGCTCGCGGATCGACGCCAGCGCGCCGCTGCCGGTCATCGCCTCGACGCGGCGCACACCGGCAGCCACGCCGGCCTCGGCGCGCACCTTGAACACGCCGATGTCGCCGGTGCGCCGCACGTGCGTGCCGCCGCACAGCTCGACGGAGAAGTCACCCATCTGCACGACGCGTACGCGGTCGCCGTACTTGTCGCCGAAGAACGCCAGCGCGCCGCGGGTGATGGCGTCGTCGTAGGCCATTTCGGTGGAGACGACCTCGGCGTTCTCGCGGATGTGGGCGTTGGTTTGCGCCTCGATCGACTCCAGCGTGGCGTCGTCGATGGCGGTCGGGTGCGTGAAGTCGAAGCGCAAGCGGTCCGGCGCCACCAGGGAGCCCGCCTGCCGCACGTGCGGGCCGAGGCGCTCGCGCAGCACCGCATGCAGGATGTGTGTCGCCGAATGGTTGAGCCGCGCCGCCTCACGCCAGGCGCGGTCGATGCGCAGGCGGACGCGCTGCCCGCGGCGCAAGGCGCCGCGCCGCACCGTGCCGATGTGGACGGTCAGGTCGGCGCGCGGCTTCTGCGTGTCGGTGACCTCGATGAGCGCGCCGTCGGGGCTTTCGATCTGACCGCGATCGCCGACCTGGCCGCCCGACTCGCCGTAGAAGGGCGTCTCCGCGGCGACCACCTGCACCTCGTCGCCTTCGCGCACTTCGTCGTGCTCGTCGCCATTGCGATACAGGGCGAGGATCTCCGATTCGGTCTCGTAGGCCCGGTCGCCGGCGAAGCGGGTGGTGAACGCGCCGTGCGTGACCCCGACCTCCGCGCCGGCCTTGCGCGCCTCCCGGCCACGCTGGCGTTGCGCCTCCATGCTGCGCTGGAAGCCGCCCTGGTCGACGCTGATGCCATCCTCGCGCAGGATGTCTTCGGTCATGTCGACCGGGAAACCGTAGGTGTCGTAGAGGCGGAACGCGACCTCGCCCGGCAGCTCCTTGGCGCCGCGCGCCCGCAACGCGGTGCGCTCCTGCTCGAGCAAGGCCAGGCCCTTGTCGAGGGTCTCGGCAAAGCGCTCTTCTTCGGTGCGAATGACCTCTTCGATGTACGGGCGTCGCTCGACGACCTCGGGGTACGCGGCACCCATCGCTTCTGCCACGGCTTCGGTGACCTTCCACAGATAGGGCTCGGTGAATCCCAGCTGGCGGGCATGGCGCGCGGCGCGACGCAAGATGCGCCGCAAGACGTAGCCGCGACCTTCGTTGCTGGGTACCACGCCGTCGGTGATCATGAAGCTCAAGGCGCGTGAGTGGTCGGCGATGACGCGGAAGGCGAGATCGTTAACCTCGTTGCGCCCATAGTGCTTCTGGGCGTGCGCCTCGGTGAACCGAATCAAGGTCCGAAACAGGTCGGTATCGTAGTTCGAGCGCACACCCTGCAGCACGGCCGCGAGGCGCTCGAGCCCGGCGCCGGTGTCGACGTGCTTCGCACGTAGCTCGTCGAGCGCGCCGTCGGCGGTGCGGTTGAACTGGATGAAGACGAGGTTCCACAGCTCGATGTAACGGGCGCAGCCGGCGTTGACGCCGCAGCGGTGGCCGGCGACGTGCTGGCGATCGCACGACTCGGCGCCGCGGTCGATGTGGATCTCGGAGCAGGGGCCGCAGGGACCGGTCTCGCCCATCTCCCAGAAGTTGTCCTTTTCGCCGAAGCGCAGCACCCGGTCGTGACCGATGTCGGTGCGGGTGCGCCAGCACGCGTCGGCGTCGTCGTCGGTGGTGAACACCGTCGCGTAGAGCCGATCCTTGGGCAGCTTCCACACCTTGGTGAGCAGCTCCCACGCCCACTCGATGGCCTCGGCCTTGTAGTAGTCGCCGAACGACCAGTTGCCGAGCATCTCGAACAAGGTGTGGTGGTAGGTGTCGCGACCGACCTCTTCGAGGTCGTTGTGCTTGCCGCTCAAGCGCAAGCAGCGCTGGGCGCTGGCGGCGCGCAAGACGGCGCGCGTTTCGTTGCCGAGGAACACGTCCTTGAACTGCACCATGCCGGCATTGGTGAACAGCAAGGTGGGATCCTTCTCGGGAACCAGCGACGAGCTGCGCACCACTTCGTGGCCGCGGTGGCGGAAGAAGTCGAGGAACGAAGAGCGAATTTCTGCGCCGGTCATCGCTCTGTTGCTTAGCAGCCTTCCCCCAGAATGGCGAGGACCACCGCCTCCGGAAAGCCGCGCTGCTGTAGGAAGCGCGCGGCCTTGGCGCGCTCGGCCGGGCGCCGGGGTTCAATGGGGTAGCGCTGCCGCAGGACACGCTGCGCCAGGGCCGTCTCGTCGACGAAGGTGGAGGCGACGGCGGCGTCGATCAGCCCCTCCACGACGCCGTGCTGAGCTAGATGGGCGCGCACGTAGTCGCTGCCGTGGCCGCGTCGGGCCGCCTGCTCCGCGGTGCTGACGGCGAAGCGGTGGTCGTCGAGATAGCCGAACGCGCTCAGCCTTCGGATGGTGACGTCGATGGTGTCGGCGGCGGCGCCGATGGCGGCGAGACGGGTGCGCAGCTCGCGCTCGCTGCGATCGTGCGCCGCCAGCCAGCGTACGGCGCGCGCCCACGCGGCGTCCGCGGGATCGACAAGGTCGGGCGGCGCGGCGCGCTCAGAAGCGCTCGATTTCGACCTTCGCCTTGCCGCCTTCGACGCCGCCACGGGTTTCGAAATCGTCCCAGCGACTGTCGCTGGTGGAAGAGATGCCGCGCAGCTTCAGCTCGAAGTCGGCCGGGTTGCTGGCGTTGAGGAGCGCCTCCTCGCGGGTGATCAGGCCGCTCTTGAGCAGCGCCATGAGCGACTGATCGAAGGTTTGCATACCGTAGGTCGTGTGCCCCTGCGCGATCACGTCGCGCAGGTCGCGCAGCTTCTCCTTGTCGGCGATGTACTCGCGTATGCGTGCCGTCGACACCAGCACCTCGACGGCGGGAACCATGCCCTCGCCGTCGGCGCGCGGGACGAGGCGTTGGCTGATGATGCCCTTCAGCACGCTGGCCAGGATGAGCCGCACCTGGTCGCGCTGATGCTCGGGGAAGGTGCTGATGGCGCGGGTGATGGTTTCCGGCGCATCGAGGGTGTGCAGGGTGCTCATCACCAGGTGACCGGTTTCGGCGGCGAGGATCGCCGTCTCGATGGTTTCGAGGTCGCGCATCTCACCGACCAGGATGACGTCGGGGTTCTGCCGCAAGGCGGCCTTGAGCGCGGAGGCGAAGGTCACGGTATCGAAGCCGACCTCGCGTTGGTTGACGAAGCTCACTTGATCGCGATGCGTGTACTCGATCGGGTCTTCGATGGTAATGATATGGGCGCGGCGGTTCTGATTGATGTAGTCGATCATCGCCGCCAGCGTGGTGCTCTTGCCGCTGCCGGTGGTGCCGGTAACCAGCACCAGACCACGGCGCTCGTTGGCGATGTGCTCGACGATGGCCGGCAGGTTGAGCTCCGACACCGACCGGATGCGGTTCGGGATGACGCGGATCACCACGCTCAGCTCGCCGCGCTGGCGAAACACGTTGACCCGAAAGCGTCCGAGCTCCGCCGTCTCATACGCCAAGTCCGCTTGCAGGTCGGCGGCGAACCGCTTGCGGTGGTAGTCGTCCATGAGCACGTCGACGGCGCGTTGCACCGTGTCGTGCGTCATCGGTTGGGCTTCGGGGAGAGGAACCAGGTCACCGTGCAACCGCAGCCCCGGTGGAACACCGGGCTTGAGCAGCACGTCGGAGGCGTTCAAGCTAACAGCCGCGCGAAGTATGTCGTCGAGTTCCATTGCCTGAACGTCAGTGCATTTTCCGCGCCGCCACACCCGTGGCGCCGATCCCCAACCGCCGGTCAGCGCCTACGACGTCTTGGTAACCTTCCGCGTGTCACTCTTTGGCTGTTCTGGTGCTGCCTCTGCCGCTGCCGACCCGTTGCCCACCGGCAGGCCGTAGCGGGCGCGCAGCTTCTGCTCGATCGCCAGCGCCATGTCGGGGTGCTCGCGCAAGAACTCCTTGGTGTTTTCGCGGCCTTGGCCGATGCGCTCGCCATCGAGTGCGTACCAGGCGCCGCTCTTCTCGATCACCCCGGCCTCGGCGCCGAGATCCACCAGCTCGCCTTCGCGCGAGATGCCGGTGCCGTAGAGAATGTCGAACTCAGCGTCCTTGAAAGGCGGGGCCACCTTGTTCTTCACCACCTTCACCTTGGTGCGGCTGCCGATAACCTCGTCGCCTTGCTTGATGGCACCGATACGGCGGATGTCGAGACGAACCGAGGAGTAGAACTTGAGCGCGTTGCCGCCGGTGGTGGTCTCCGGGTTGCCGAACATGACGCCGATCTTCATGCGGATCTGGTTGATGAAGACGAGGATGGTGTTGGAGCGCGAGATGGTCGCGGTGAGCTTGCGCAACGCTTGTGACATCAGCCGCGCCTGCAAGCCCATCTGCGGGTCGCCCATCTCGCCTTCGAGCTCGGCGCGTGGCACCAGCGCGGCGACCGAGTCGACGACCAGCACGTCGACGGCGCCGCTGCGGACCAGCGTCTCGGCGATCTCCAGCGCCTGCTCGCCGTTGTCGGGTTGAGAGATCAACAGATCCTCGATCCGCACACCGAGCTTGCGGGCGTAGCTGACGTCGAGGGCGTGCTCGGCGTCGATGAAGGCGCCGACGCCGCCGACCTTTTGCGCCTGGGCAACCAGCTGCAGTGCCAACGTCGTCTTGCCCGACGACTCCGGTCCGTAGATCTCGACGACGCGGCCGCGCGGCACGCCACCGACGCCCAGCGCCAGGTCGAGCCCCAGCGAGCCGGTGGAGACCACCTGGATGTCGCGCACGTGCGCCTGCTCGCCGAGCTTCATGATGGCGCCCTTGCCAAACTGCTTCTCGATTTGACTGACGGCAAGGTCGAGTGCGCGTACGCGATTAGCGTCCAGTGTCATACGTGGCTCCTTCTTTATGCCGCCGCAATGGAATTGTCCATAGCGAACTGTAGATGGCACCCTCCGGATGGAGCGTGCTGCGGTAGATGGTGACGAGGTCCACCGGGCTGTCGCCGAAGTCGTCATCCAGATGCCCCTTGTAGACTTCCTCCAAGCGCTCCCAGCCGCGCAGGCTGCCGACGCGGCCGAGGGTAATGTGCGGCGCGAACGGCCGCGGCTCCGGCGCGAAGCCGAGCGGCTCCAGCGTCTGTTCAACCAGCCGCGCTAGCTCCACCAAGCCCGCGCCGCGCAAGCCGACCCACAGGACACGCGGCCGCCGTAGCGACGGAAACGCACCCAGACCCCGAACACGCAGCTGCAGGGCGGCCTGCTCGTGCACGGCCGCGGCGAGCGCCGCGTGCACGCGGTCCAGGTGCGCCGCTTCGACGGCGCCCAGGAACTTGAGCGTCAGGTGCATGCCGGCGGGCGGCACCCAGCGCACATCCGCCTTGGTTGCCGCCAGCTCGGCCACCAGCGTCTGCAGCGCCGCGCGCACCGGCGGCGTGACGTCGAGCGCCACGAAGCTGCGGATCCGCTTATCATCCGGAGAGTGTTGCACGACTATCCCGCTAGCCGCCTGTCGGACCTGGTAGGGAGCAGCGACCCAATGGGGAGCAATCCATAGAAGTGATATCGGTCCACAGTCCCTAGCGGCGGAGGATGCCCGACTCCGTCGGGTTCGCGCCCAACAGGTAGCGGCGTACCCAATCGAGTGCCACCTGCGAGGCCAGCAGCTTCACCCATTCGCGATTGCCCCACAACTGGTAGCGTCGGGTGAAGATGGTCTCGGGCGTCGCCAGACCGAAGCACACCGTACCCACCGGCTTCTCCGCCGAGCCGCCGTCGGGTCCGGCAATGCCGGTAACCGCGAGGCCGAGGTCGCACTTGAGCGCGCCACGCACGCCACCGGCCATCTCGCCCGCTGTCTGCTCGCTGACCGCGCCGTGCGCCCGCAGGGTCGCCTCGCTGACGCCGAGGCGCTGCTTCTTGATCTTATCGGAGTAGGCGATGATGCCGCCCTTGAAGTACTTCGAGCTCCCCGGGACGTTGGTCAAGCGGTGACCGATCAGACCGCCGGTGCACGACTCGGCGAGCGCCAGCTTCAGGTCGCGTTGCACCAGCAGCCCGCCGACAACGGCCTCCATCGTCGTGTCGCCTTCGCCGTAGGCGTAGCCGGCGAGGCGTTCGCGCAAGCGTGCCGCCAGCGTCTGCAGACGCGTGGGGGCGACGCTCGGTTGGCCATGCACGGTGAGCCGCACGGAGATCTGCGGGAAGGCGGCCCGGAAGGCGATGCGGCCCTCCTCCGGCGTCACACAGCCGGCCACCACCTCGTCGAGCGCCGATTCGCTGATGCCGAACGTTTGGAAGACATGGCTCAGGTACACCTCGTTGGTGCCACGCGCCTGGGCGAGCCAGGGCAGCACTTGCGCCTCGATCATCGGCTTCATCTCACGCGGCACACCGGGCAAGACGATGAGATGCTTCAGGCCGTGCTCGGTCTGCAGATCGAGCCGAAATCCAGGCGCCGTGCCCAACGCGTTGGGGATGATGACCGCGCCCTCGGGGAACTGCGCCTGCTTGAGGTTGTTTTCCGGCATGCCCCGACCCATGGCCGCGAACATCTGCCGGATCCGGTCGGCGACGGCCGTGTCCATGACGAGTGGCCGACCGGCGAGCGCGGCGAGCGTCTCGGTGGTCAGATCGTCGGCGGTCGGACCGAGGCCGCCTGTCGAGATGACCACGTCGGCCTGTCGCATCGCGGCATGCCAGGCCCACGTGATGCGGTCGGGATAGTCGCCTACGACCATGATGGCGGTGACGTCGAGCCCCGCCGCCACCAGCTTGTCGGCGATGAAGTTGGCATTGGTGTCGAGCGTGCGTCCGGTGGTGAGCTCGTCACCCGTGCTCAGGATGGCGGCGCGCTCGATCATGCGAGCACCCGTAGCGCGATGAAGACCTGCAAGATCAGGTTGCTGTATATGCCGGACACGACATCGTCCAATACCACCCCGGCGCCGCCCGGCACATGCTCGTCAATGTACCCGGCCGGGTACGGCTTGATGACGTCGAGGACGCGGAAGATCAAGAAGGCGAGCAGCGCGTGCGTCCACGTCGGCGACAGGAACAGGGTAGCGGCGAGATAGCCGACGACCTCGTCGATGACGATCTTATGGCTGTCGTGCTCGTTGAGGTACTGGTCGGCCAGTCCGGCGATCCAGCAGGCGCCGGCGACGCTGGCGACGTAGGTGAGGAGATACAACGCGATCGACGTGTGGCGCAGCGCATCGAAGCCCCAGAAGAGCGGGATGGCGACGAGCGATCCAAAGGTACCCGAAGCGACGGGGATGTAGCCGACGTAGGCGGCGGAAGCCAGGAAGATCACCAGCATGCGCATGGAGGGCGCATGCTATGAGCGCCTGCGCAGCGAGTCAAGGAAGGGTGCGGCGGGTGCTGTCCTGATTCGGGGGAGAGTGTCCTGGTTGCGCGGGAAGCCCCGGGGCGATGCCCCGGGCTTACGGCTTGCCGCCCCGTTCGGGGCTGAGGACTTGGAGAGACCGGATGGATTCTCCAACTACTTGAGCCCTGAAAGGGCGACCAGACCTCAGCCAGGGGCAACGCCCCTGGCGCTCAGCGCCGCTGCTACCTGGTGTCCGAGTTCGGACAGTGCCCGGAGGCGGCGCGACGGCCGGGGGACCGCCGCGCCACGGCCGGTCAGTTGAGCTCTTTGCTGGAGTAGCCGAGGATGCGGCGCGCGATGATCATCAGGTTGATCTGCTGCGTGCCCTCGAAGATGTCGTTGATCTTGGCGTCACGCATCCATTTTTCGAGTAGACACTTGCGCGAGTAGCCGAGCGGGCCGAGCAGCTCGACAGCCTTCTGCGTCACCTGCGTCACCGCGAGACCGGCCTTCGCCTTCGACATCGAGGCTTCCAGGTTGTTGTGCATCCCCTGGTCCATCATCCACGAGGCACGCCAGGTCAGCAGCCGAGCCGCTTGCAGATGGGCTTCCATGTCCATGAAGTCGCGCTCAAGGGTGGTGAGCTTCTTTGGCGCGATGCCGTAGCGGATCTTGATGCCTTCCTTGTCGAGCACCTCGCGCACGAAGTCGACGGCGGCGCGGCCGATGCCGATGGCGCTGGCGGCCACCGCCGGACGCGTCGCGTCAAAGGTCGCCATGACACCCTTGAAGCCTTCCGTGCCCTTCTTCACCTCGGCGCTGCCGAGCAGGTTGTCGATCGGGATGCGGCAGTCTTCGAAGACGATCATCGCGGTGTCGGAGGCGCGGATGCCCATCTTGTGCTCGACCTTGGTGACGGTCATCCCCGGCGTGCCGCGTTCGACCACGAACGCCTTGATGCCGCCGCGTCCGGCCGACTTGTCGACGGTCGCCCAGACCACCACGAAGCCGTCGGACTTCTCGGCAGCCATCAGGCCGCTGGTGACGAAGATCTTGGTGCCGTTGATCACCCACTGGTCGCCGTCACGCACCGCGGTGGTGGTGATGGCGGCGGAGTCGGACCCGCAGCCGGGTTCGGTGATCGCCATTGCGCCCCACTTCGGTTCGCCGCCCTTGAAGCGCGCCAGGAAGCGCTGCTTCTGCTCGGTTGTGCCGGCGGCGGAGACCGCGGCGCCGCCGAGACCGGGGTTGGGAATGGAGAGGTACAGGCCGGCGTCGCCCCAGGACAGCTCCTCGATGGTCACCGCCGACTGCAAGTTGCGGATCGATGGGCCTTCCTTTTCCTTCTTGCGGCCTTCGCCGAAGGTGACCGGGTTGGCGGTCTGCGAGGCGCTCCACATCATGTTGAGGAAGTCCCACGGCTTCTCGTGCTCGCGCTCGTCGTATTCGCGCGAGATCGGCCGCATGCCTTGCTCGGCCACCATGTGGATCATGTTTCGTGAGTTCACGATTTCCTGCGACAGTTCGAAATCAATCATGGTCGTCTCCTCTGTGATGGGACAGTGTCAGATCATCACCAAGCCTTCGAAGGTGGCGAAGCCGCGGCCGTTGCGCAGCCACATCTCCACGGGGTGCTCGCGGATGTAGCCGTGGCCGCCGAGGACCTGCACGGCGTTGTCGGTGACCTTCAGGACCATGTTGGCGGCGTAGTTCTTGGCGAGGTACGCCTCGCGGGTCGCGTCTTCGCCGCGGTCGAGCTTCCAGGCGGCTTCCCAGGCGAGCAGGCGCGTGGCGTCGATCTCCAGGGCCATCTCGGCCAGCATGAAGGCGATGGCCTGCTTTTGTCCGATGGCGACGCCGAATGCCTTGCGGTCCTTGGCGTAATCGCGCGCGTACTCGAAGGCGGCGCGCGCCACGCCGACGGCCATGGCGGCGAGGCCGACGCGCGAGTAGTTCATCAGCTTGGCGAAGTTGCATCCGGCGTCACCGCCGAGCCGGTTCGCCGCCGGCACGCGGCAGTTCTCCAGGCTCAGCTCGTAGGTGGCCAGCGCCTTGATGCCCATGTTCTTCTCGCGCTCGACCACGGTCAGCCCGGGGGTCCCCTTTTCGATCAGGAAGCCGTTGACGCCTTCGTAGCCCGTCCCGCCGTCGGTGCGCGCGTACACCACCAGATGCTCGGCGTCGCTCCCGAGCGGCACGTAGCACTTGGCGCCGTTGAGGACGTAGCCGCCGTTCTGTCGCGTCGCCGTCGCCGTCAGCTCGGCGAGGTCGAAGTCGAAGCGCGGCTCCATCACCGCGGCCGAGCCGGCGGCGAAGTGCGCCCCGGTGTAGGCGTTCAGGACGCGTGCCTGCTGCTCCGCCGTGCCGGCGTCGAGCAACGGGTAGATGACCAGGCGCGGCGCCAGCAGGTGCAGGGCGATCGACAGGTCACCCCACGCCAGCTCCTCGGCGACCAGGGCGCCGGTGATCGCCGAGCGCGTGTCGCCGGCCCCGCCGTAGGCTTCGGGGATGGCGCTTTGCACCAGCCCCAGTTCCCAGCCTTGCTCGATGATGCTGCTCGGGACCGTGCCGCTCTCGTCGGCCTCGTGCGCCAGCGGGCGCACCTGTTCGCCGGCGAACGCGGCGACCGTGTCGCGGATGAGCTGCTGCTCCTCACTCGGTTGGAAACTGACCATGTTACACCCTCCTTGTGCGACGGCTCGCCGCGCTGCGGTCAGCCTTGCCGCGGCGTGCCGCTGTTTGCGTCGCCGTGTGGTCGCTGCGCACGACGCCGTTGCCGGCTGCCGTCGACAGCCAGCGAATGTACTGCTCGACGAACGCATCGATCGTCGCAGCCAGATCGAACTCCTTCGGATCTTGGTAGTACTGGATCTCCGCGCCCATGATGGCGCCGGCATACACTTCGGCGGCGAGGGCGGGATCGACGTCGGCGCGGAACGCCCCGTGCTGCTGGCCGCGGCCGACGATGTCACGCAGGAAGGTGCGGAAGCGGTGCATCATGTCGCGGAACTGCGCCGCGACGCGCGGGTTGGTGTCGAGCGACTCGACCATCAGGGTCACGATGAGGCGGCGGTGGTTGCTCTTCGTCGCGTGGTCGAAGCACACGCGCGCCAGCCGGCGCAGCGCCGCCGCCGCGTCGGCAATCGGCGTCAGGTCGGTGACCACGCGCCGCTCGAACTGCCCGATGCGGTTTTTCACCGCCTCGAAGAGCAGCTCTTCTTTGTCTTTGAAGTGGTAGTACAGCGCGCCTTTGGTAACCCCGGCGGCTTTGGCGATGCGATCGATCGACGTGGCTTGGAAGCCGTAGCGCGCGAAACAGTCGATAGCGATGTCCATGAGGTCCCGGCGCGACTCTCCGCGTCCAGGCCGTGTGGCCAACTGCATACTGAACGTTTAGTATGGTCCCGGGGGGTGAGTCAACGGGGGGTGGGGCTCGACCGGTTGACCCGCCTGCCCGGCTCTGGCATGGGGCAGCCGTAGCCGTAGTCGGTGGCACGTCGAGCCGAAGGGAAGGATGGGCCCATGCGCGTCGTCTTCGCTCTGCTGGCAGTAGTGGTCGTGGCGGGATCTCCCGCCGCCGGACAACCGGCCCCCGACGCCAAGGCGTTGGTCACGGAGATGAAGGCGGCGTTCGAGCCGTCACGGCCGAGCACGCGTCAGATCGTCGTCTCGGTGAGCGACTCCGGGCAGACGGTGCGCTTCGTCGGCCGCGTCGCGCGCAAGCAGATAGGCGACGGCAAGCGGCAAGCCGTGGTGATGATGGAACCCCCGGACGTGCGCGGCACCGCGTTGCTCATGATCGAGCCGCACGACCCGAGCCAGCCGTCCGTCGCGTGGCTGTACTCGCCGGTCATCCGTCGCGCCCGCAAGCTCGTTCCGATCGACGCCTATGACCATTTCCTCGATACCGACTTCACCTATGCCGACCTCGGCTATGTCCGCCTGCACGACCGCTACAAGCTTCTCGGCGAAGCCGAGGTCAATGGCACCAAGGCGTACAAGGTCGAGGAAAAGATCCCACGGGAGGAGTGGTACTACTCGCGCGTCGTGACCTACATCGCCGAGGGCAGCAAGCTGCCGCTGCAGCGCGACTACTACGATCCGGCCGGCGCCCTCTGGAAAACGGAGGCCTTCGACCAGATCACCACCATCGACGGCGTCCCCACGGTGTTGCACGCGGTGATGAAGGACGTGCAGGCGAAGACCAGCACCGACCTCGCCGTCAGCGAGGTGCGCTACGACGTGGAGGTGCCGGATGCGGTGCTCGACCCGCAGCAGCTCAGCCAGCTGGCGGACCATCCCCTCTGGCGCGCGGCGCCGGCGGCGGGAGGGAAGTAGGACGAATCACCGCAGGGAAGACCACGTGAGATGGGCGCTGACGAAATCAGCCTCCACCTCGCGGCTCAGGTACTTCCAGCCGAGGGCATTCAGGACTTGGATCGTCGGGACCTGCGAGTCGAGGTCTTCGAGGTAGGGAAGGAGGGGCATGTCAACAACGGCGCACTCAAGCACGCTTCGGCGGTGCTGGCGGCTTCTTTGGTTTCAGGCTGACGAGCTTCCGTCCGGACTTTTTTTCTTGCTCGCGAAGGTCTGCAACGATCGCATCAATGTCGTTGCTGAACTTCGCAGCGTGCTTTTGTCGGACCTTGCGCACTTCTTCGACGATCGGGTCTTTCCACATGATCATTCTCCTAGCAGTTCCTCCGGCGTGCAGATCACCGGGAGTTGATACCCCATCATAGCTTCCTCACAGGGATGCCCGTGCTCGTTGCCACCGAGGCGATTGGAGAATTGGCGGGGCAACTGACGCGCGCGGGCGGAATTCCCAGCGAAGCGTCGGAAGACGCGGTCCACGTCGCGTACGCCGTGATCCACGGCACGGACTACCTGGTCACTTGGAACTGCCGGCACGTCGCCAACGCACAGCCCCGATCTGAAAAGGTCCCTGCACGTGCGTTGATACCATACCGTAGAGAAGTCGCGTTGGTTAGAGCCGTAGCCGGGTCCTCCCATCACGAGGCTCGCGCTGATTGCGTGAGCGGCGTAGCCGTCCCTGGGAGAGCGTGAGGCGACTAGACTGGACAGGGTTGGGCTACTCGCCCTTGAACCGCCGCTCCAGCTCGTAGTGCCGCTCCAGCTCGACGAGCTGGTTGAAGTCGTCGAAGGGCATCAGCCGATCGAGGTGATCGCGCATCGTGCCGTCGCGGCGCAGCAGGGCATAGGTCTGTTGCAACGCCTTGGCACTCGACAGCAGTCCGGCGAGCGGCGTGACGATCATGTCGAAACCGAGCTGGTGCAGCTCCTCGGGTGACAGCAACGGCGTCTTGCCGTGCTCCACCATGTTCGCCACCTTTGGGCCTGCAATGGCGCCGGCGATTTGCTCGAGCTCGGCCACGGACTCGGGGGCCTCGATGAAGATGGCGTCGGCGCCGAGATCGCGCGCCGCCTTGCCGCGGTCGATGGCCTCGTCCAAGCTGACGGCGGCGCGCGCATCGGTGCGCGCCACGAGAAACAGGTCGCGCTCGCCACGCGTCTCCAGCACGGCGCGTAGCTTGGCCAGCCACTCACCGCGCTCGACGACGCGCTTGCCCTGCATGTGCCCGCAACGCTTCGGCCACACCTGATCTTCGAGGAACAGGCCGGCGGCGCCGGCGTTCTGGAACAGCTCGACCGTGCGGATGACATTGAGGGCGTTGCCGTAACCGGTATCGGCATCGACCAGCACCGGCCGGTCCGTCAGCCGGCAAACACGTCGCGCCGTGTCGGCGATCTCGGTCTGCGTCAGGTAGCCGAAGTCCGGCTCGCCCAGCAACGTCGCGGCGACGCTGAAGCCGCCCATGAACAACACCTCGAAGCCGGCGCGATGCGCGATGCGCGTCGACAGCGCATCGTAGACGCCGCCCATCACCAGCGGACGATTCTGCGCGAGGAGATCGCGGACTTGCTGCGCTTGGGAAGCCATCAGCGGTCAGCGGTCAGCTCTCAGCTCGCGCACCGGCCAGAGGCCGGTGCCACCAGCAGGTGCCGTCTCATGTCTATTCTGGCTGACCGCTGAGTGCTGACCGCTGAACGCTTTCATCAAAACCGCTCCTGCAGCCAGCCCACGACTTGCGCCAGCGCGTGCGGCGCCCCGGTGCGTTCCTGCGTGCCGACACCGAAGCCGTAGTGGTCACCGGGTGCCGAAGCGAGCTGCTTGTCGCTGGCGGCGATGGCGTCGTAGGCGGCGCGCGCGTCGCTGGGGAAGATGGCATTGTCACCGCGGTAGTAGATGACAAACGATGGTACGGTGATCTGCGCCGCGTTCTTCACGACGTCGGCGTTCGACGACAGCCCGGACCACGTGCTCAGCCAGGCGCGCGGCGTTTGCACGCGCGCGAAGCCGAACTCCATGTAGTTGGTGAGCTCCGGCCGATAGGAGAACAACGAACCGGCATCGCGCTCGGACGGGTCGAGCGACAGATCGAAGGCGCGCAGGTCCGCCTCGGTGCGGTAGACGTTCATGTAGGGACACAGCACGGCGCCACGCAACGCCTGCGCCTGCTCGCTCCACGGCCGCGCGCCGAAGTCGCTCGCGCCGAGGGCACGGCGGGCGTCGCCGCGCAGCTGCAGCGCGGCGCGCGCCATGGTGTCGAGTCGCTGCACGCGGGCACGCTGCGCGGCGCGGTAGCGCTCGACGAAGTCCGGCGCATAGCAGCTCGATGCGGGTGGCTGGCGATAACCGTTGTCGGGATTGAAGGGATCGAGGGCGGCGTCGCACGACAGCGGATCGCTCTCGTCGGTCACCGATGGGTCGATCATCTGCATCAGAATCTTACCCTCGCCGAGATGCGCCGCGAGGTTGATGTAGCCATCGACCGGCGGCAGGTCGTAGGCGTTGAGGTCGAACGGATCGCCGGCCGGCGTCTGCGTCAGTCGCCCCGGTGGTGCCGTGACCGACTGCGCGATATAGAAGGCGTAGAGCGAGCCGCCGCCGCTGTTGCCGCACAGGACGACGTGTTCGAAGCCCCGACCGTGCAGGAACCGCACCCCGGCGGCGACGTCGAGCAGCAGCGTTTCATGCACGCACAGCGCGTCGTTGTTGAGGGTGCGGCTGTTCTGGCCGAAGGCGGCGTAGCCGGCCTCGAGCAGGGCGGGGATGGCGTAGTGGCGGCTCATGTCGGCCTGGGGATGCATGAAGCACACGACCGTCCTGTGCCGGCCTTTGGTGTGCAGGATGCCGCAGCTCAGCCCGCCGTCTGCTGCTTCGAGCGCCACCGGCTCGCGCTGCACCGCCGCGTCGATGGCCGCGTAGGAGACGCACTTGTAGGGGTTGTCGTAGCGTCCGAGTCTCATTCACCTGTCCTCGTCGTGCGGCGCCACACTGTGCCTGGGCAGAGTGGCTAGTCAAGAGTCGAGAGGTCGGAGGTGGCGCACTTCGGTGAGGCGCACGAGCGTGTCGCGGCCCTCGTCGGGCTCGCGCATGGTGCGCTCGCTGGTGTGCAATCCGTGGCCGTGGCATGCCTGTCGGAATCCTTGATCCATCGTGCGCACCGACTCGGCGCACCACGCGTGGCCGCCCGCAGCCAGATGGATGGCCAGAAAGTCTGCCAGCGCAACTTGCAGTGCCGGATCATAGGTGACGTCGGCGGCAAGGCAGTAGTCGAATCGTCCGCGCACGCCACTGCGGCGGAGATCGGTCTGCACGGCGGCGAGCGTGCAACCGTTCAAGGCGGCGTTGGCGCGGGCGAAGCACAGCGCCGCGTGCGCCGTGTCGATCACCGTCACCGTGGCCCCGCGTTGCGCGGCAACTACCCCGACGAGCCCGACGCCGCACCCGATCTCGATCACGTGCCGGTCGCGACATTCGACCGCGGTGGCCACCAGGCGCGCCAACGCGCGGCTGCCGGTCCACAGATGCGCCCAGTACGGTGGCTCCGGCGCGTCCGGATTGCGCAGCAACTCCTCGGCGTCGACGTAGTCCTCGAGCCGTCGGACCGTCAGCAGCTGAACCTGCAAAGTGCCGAAGGCCAGCGCCTGTCGCCGCGTGGGGTACCCCGCGATCTGTCCGCTCTCGTCGGTCAACTGGTCCGGCGCGGCGTCGCGCTACAGGTACGGCAGGAACACGCGCATCGCCGAGAGCAGGGCCTCGACGTCGGGGTAGGGCTGCAGATCCGCGTAGAGCGCGCTGTAGTAGCCGGAGGCCCGCTGTTCATCGACGTCGTCGGCGGCGACAGACTGCTCGAGCATCTTGAGGAGCGGCTGCACGTTCAGCTTGATCTCCGTCGGCATTTCGTCGTCGATGGCGATCAGCAAGCGGGCGCGCTCGATCAGCTTGAGGACGCGCGCCGCATCGGTGAGGGCTTGGCCCATTGGTTTCCGCTCAAACGATCGTGTCGCTGCAGTCCTGGAAGAAACTGCAACAGGGGCAGCGCGCCTTGCACTTCAGCAGCTGCAACCGGGCACTGCAGTTGGGGCAGTAGGCCAGATGGTCCCACGCCTCGGTGGACCGATTCGGTTCGACCCGCGCTGCCGGCGGCGAGGGCTTCGATGCCATATGTCGCGTGCCTCTACACCACCGCCGGCGTCGCCAATTCGCGCCGCGCGAACCCGAGGAAGCGCCGCAACCCTTCCACGCGCGACGCCCCGATGGCGCGCATCGACAGAAAGAAGGCGGGCAGATCTCGCAGGCGGAACACCAAGAGCCCGGCCCCCCATACCGGGCCGTCCGCATCGCCGACGTGGATACGCGTGTACAGCGTCACCTGCTCCCGCGCCGAGGCCTTGGGCGTGTGCATGATCTTGGTGCCGTCCAGGAAGTACGCGGCCCCGTCGTCGCCGCGGAACCCAAAGCGGTAGCGCATCAGCTTGGCGCGGCTCTGCGGATCGGACACGTAGAGCAGCAAACGGCCGTCCTGCAGTGGTTGCGCGGTTGCCAGCCCGGGGTACGTCGCCGTGCCCTCGAGCCGCGCGGTGTGCTGCGGGTCGCGCACGCACGCCGCCAGGTCGTCGATCGTGACCCGCAGATCCGCAACAAAGCTCGTCGCCGCCGTCTGCTCGCCTCCGGCGCGCGGATCGGCCACGCCCGCGGCGATTGGACCGCTCAGTCGTTCGCGAAACTGAAAGCCAATGCGTTCCGATGTACGCCCCATGTGCTTCCCCCTGGGGCGCTGACGGTAGTCCGGATATGAACAGTTCTCAAGTCGCCGTGCCCGCGTTCAGCGTCGACAGTCGAGAGTCACCAACCGCGCCGGCCTGCCGGTTCAACACCGCGGATGGCTCGATTCGGTACGCCTTGCCTCTCGACTCGCCGTTAGAATTCGTCGAAGTCCAGCGGCTTCTCTTCTTCGTACATGATCGCGATCACCTGTTTGCCGGGATTGTTCGGGTCTTCGGCGACCGTGACGTTGGCGATCATCTTGCCCTTGCGGAACGACATGAATGAGTGATTGGCACGCTGATACTGCTGCGTCACGCTCCAGCCGGAGTGCGTCAGCGTGTCCTCGTAGTACTGGTGGATCTGCGGTACAGAGTCGGCCGTCTGGAAGATCACGTTGTGTGCATCGTTGGCGAGGTTCTGTACGGCGGCCAGATGCGCGTCCTTGTAGATCGGAACGTCCTTCGGGAAGTTGTCCGGCACCCCTGCGGGCGGCGTTGGTGTCTGCCCGGCCTGCGCGACCTCCTTGGGAGCTTGGTGGGGGTGCATCGTGGGGGTGGGCGCTTGCGCGCGCGGCGCCGCCGTGGACTTCGGCAATGCGACCGGGAAGCCTGCCGGACGCTCAGGCTGGTCCACCTGCCGGCCGCAGGTACACGAGCTGAACGCCGTGGCGCTCAATAGGACGGTGCTGGCAACGATGGCTGCGTAACGCATGACCTCTCCCTTTCCCTTCTTCCGCCGCAACAAGGAACGGCGACAGTATAGCCGATTCGTCGAAGCGGCGCAGCTATGCGGGTCATGGCGGCCGCCACGCGTCCGCCTCTCCGTCGCCTGTCTCCGATCACAACCGTCAGACGGAGCGGCCCGTCGAAAATTCGAGGAACTGTGGCGCAGGCCCGCCGGCATGGCGTTGCAGTCCGGGGAATGAATGGGTATCAAGGACCGCATCTTGGACGCCATCCACACGAGCTTGCCCGTAACGCCATCCGCCCTACCGCTGCGCCGCGGCAGCGACGGTCTAGTGTGACGCCGATGGCCGCGCACTTCTGCGCCAACTGCGGCGCCAAGCTGATGACCGGTGCGAGCTTTTGCGTCGAGTGTGGCGAGCGCCAACCCGGCGCCCGCGTCGCGCGCCCCGGCATCTCGCTGCCCGTGCAGCGCTTCGCGCCGCTGTTCGTCGTCTTGACGATCGTTGCCGTCGCGGGTGGCGTCGTCCTCTACGGCTCGACGACCCCCAAAGCGCCCGTCGGCGTGCCCGGCCGTGGCGGACCGCCGCCGGGCGCACCGAACGCGGCCGGGAGCGGTAATCTGCCGGAAGGCCATCCGCCAATCGCCATCCCCGATCAAGTCAAGCAGGCGATCCGCGACATGCAGCAGAAGGCCGACGCGGCCCCCGACGACATCGACACATGGAAGCGCCTCGGCGAGGTGCAGTACCGCGCCGGGCAACTCGATCCCAGCTATCTGCCGGCGGCGGCCACGACGTACCGTCACGTGATTGAGCGCGAGCCCGACAACCTCGAAGTGATCCGCAACCTCGGCAACATCGCCTTTGATCAGGATCAGCACGACGTCGCCGCCGGCTACTATCAGGATTACCTGAAGAAGAAACCCGACGATCTGAACGTGCAGACCGACCTGGGCACGATGTATCTGTCGAGCGGCAAGGCCGACCAAGCGATCGCGACGTACGAGACGGTCCTGAAGACCGATCCCAAGTTCTTCCAGGCGCAGTTCAACCTGGCGCTGGCGTACCGCACGCAAGGGAAGAACGACGAGGCCGTGGCGGCGCTCGAGAAGGCGCGCGGGTTGGCGCCCGATGACAAGACCCGCGAGCAAGTCGACCAGATCCTGGCCCGCGCCAAGGGTGAGCCGCCTCCCGCCGCGGCGGCCGGCGGCATGCCCGCGCCAGCCGAAGTCGCCGCCGCCGCGCCACCTGCGGCGGCAGCCGGCGGCACGTTTCAAGCCGATGCCGAAGCCATCTTCCGCCAGAACCCGATCATGGGTCCGAAGGTACAGCGCGTCGAGTGGTCGGGTGACGACAGCGCCAAGGTGGTCCTGCGCGACTTCCCGATGGATCAAATGCCGCCGGAGATGCTGAGCATGTTCACCGATCGGATGAAGGGCCGCATCAAGGAGAAGAAAGAGGCGCACCAGGTGGCGCAGAGCGTGCGCTTCGATCTGGTGGACGAGGGCAGCGGCAAGGTGATGGGCAGCATCACCGAGTAGGCACGCCATGGCGTCGCTGCGCTTCGGCCTGCGCCTGCCGCAAGACGGCACCGACTTCGGCGAGCTGCGTGCCATCGCGCAAGCCGCGGAACAGCTCGGCTATCACTCGCTCTGGCTGTTCGACCACTTCTACCACTTCCCGTTCATCGGCAACCGCAGCGTTCTGGAGCCGTGGACGCTGATGAGCGTGCTGGCGGGCGCGACGTCGACGATCCGCCTCGGCACGCTGGTGCTGTGCAACAACTATCGCCCGCCGGCGTTGCTGGCGAAGATGGCGGCGACGCTCGACGTGCTCAGCGGCGGGCGCTTGGAATTCGGCTACGGCGCCGGCTGGCATCAGGAGGAGTTCGCCGGCTACGGCTACGACTTTCCGCCGGTGGCGACGCGCATCCGGCAGATGGAAGAGGGACTGACGGTCCTCAAGCAGCTGTGGGTCGAGGAGCGCGCCACCTGGAGCGGCAAGCACTATCAGCTCACCGAAGCCGTCTGCGAGCCCAAGCCGTTGCAGCGCCCACACCCGCCGATCACCATCGGCGGCGGCGGCGAACAGTTGCTGCTGCGCGCCGTCGCCCAGCACGCCGACGTCTGGAACTACTTCCCGGCACCGCTGCCGGAGTTCGAGCACAAGACCCGCGTGCTCGAGGAACACTGCCGCGCCATCGGCCGCGATCCGCAGACCCTCGAGCGCTCGCTGATGACGCCGACGATCACCGCGGCGTGGGAGAAGGAAGTCCGCGACCAGCTCGAAGCCGCCAAGGCGCGCGGCGACATGTGGACCTTCTCAGGCAACTACGTCCAAGGCACCCCCGATATCGTCGTCCCGCGCTTCCGCGACTACATCCGCCGCGGCGTCAGCTTCTTCATCATCCAGCTCCCTGACTCGCGCGACCTGAAGCAGATCGAGTTCGTGGCGAAGCAGGTGATCGGGGAGTTGCTCTAGCTCGCGTGGAGCGACTTCCGGTGCGGTCAGGACGCTGCGTCGTCTCCCAAGCAAGTTTCGGCTCCGCTGTTCGCTGTCGAACCCCACAATACGGCACGCGGGGTGGGCAGAGACATGGCCGCGGACATAGACTTGCCATGGGAGGTGGGGGCTTGTACTCTTCGGGCGCGATGACGTTCGCCGAGCTGATTCGGCTGTTGGCGTCAGCACGGTTTCGAGCTTCGGCGACAGAACGGTAGCAAACGGTTCTACGGTAAGGCGGGCTTCCCAGGGCTGATTCAAGTCGACTACCATGGCAAGAAACAAGTCCCCACAGGCACGCTCCACAAGATCCTCAAAGAAGCCAAGATCAAGGCGTGAGTCGGCGGTCGGTCCGTGCGGGCTGCGCTTTGCCATAGAGATCGAGGAGACCGACGACCCGCACTTCTATGGCGTCGTGGTGCCGGACATTCTTGGATGCACCACAACCGGTCGCTCGATCGAACACGCGATTGCCAAGGCGCGCGACGCCATCGACCTGCACCTGAAGTATCTTGCGGAAGAGGGATTGCCGATCCCGCGTCCGCGACGGCCAGTCGAAATCCGCATCATTGCACGCCGCGTCGGTGCGGCGGCCTGACGGTCGCTGGCGGTGATGCGACGCGGCGCGCGAGCCGCTCATGACGCCGACGCCTTCGACTGAACCAGACAGCGGCGGCCTCGCCGGCCTCCGTGTCGTGGCCTTCGAAAGCCGGCGCGCGGCGGAGATGGCGGAGCTGATTCGCCGGCACGGCGGCACGCCGCTGGTGGCGCCGGCGATGCGCGAGGTGCCGCTGAGTGAGAACGTGGCGGCGTTCGAGTACCTGGCGCGCCTCGAAACCGGCGCGATCGACGTCGTCGTGCTGATGACCGGTATCGGCTTGCGTACCTTGGTCGACACAGTGTCGGCTCAATGGCCGCCCCAACGCGTCGCCGCGGCGCTGCGGCGCGCCACGCTGGTGGCACGCGGGCCCAAGCCGGTTGCGGCATTGCGAGAGCTGGGGCTGCAGCCCGACGTCGTCGTACCGGAACCGAACACCTGGCGCGAGGTGCTCGCCACGTTGGATGCGCAGCTGCCGGTGACGGGCAAGCGCGTCGCGGTCCAGGAGTACGGCGTCAGCAACACCGAGCTGCTCGCCGGGCTGACGGCGCGAGGTGCTGATGTCGATCGCATTGCCATCTATCGCTGGGCCCTGCCGGACGACCTGGAACCGCTGCGCGCCGCCATCCTCGCGCTGTGCGACGGAACCGCAGACGTCGCGCTCTTTACCAGCGCCACCCAGGTCTACCACCTGTTCCAAGTCGCCGGCGCCGACGCGGAGCGCGTGCGCGCCGGTTGTCGTCGCGTGCTCATCGCGTCCATCGGCCCGGTGTGCTCGGAGGCGCTGCGCCAGCACGGGCTGTTGCCGGATCTGGAGCCGGCGCATGCGAAGATGGGCCAACTGGTCGGCGAGGTGGCATGGCGCGGCCGGCAGATACTTGCCGTGAAGCGTGCATCGTGAAACGTGACGCGTTAAGAAGGGGCAAGATGAGCCGCCGACGCTTCACGAGCCCCGCTTCACGCTGCACGAGAAGATGAACGACGCGCCGTTTCTCAAGGCCTGCCGTCGCGAGCCGACCCCGTATACGCCGATCTGGCTGATGCGGCAGGCCGGCCGCTACATGCCCGAGTATCGCGCTGTGCGCTCGCGCCTCGGCTTTCTCGAGCTGTGCAAGGACGCCGACGCGGCGGCGGAGGTCACCGTCACCGCGGTCGAACGCCTGGGGGTCGACGCGGCGATCATCTTCGCCGACATCCTGCTCATCCTCGAACCGATGGGGGTGGGGCTGGAGTACTCGAAGGGCGACGGACCCGTCCTGCACAATCCCATTCGCACCGCGGCCGACGTCGAGGCCATGCCCGACGTCGATGCGGCTGCCGGCGTGCCGTTTGTCTACGATGCCGTGCGCCAGGCGCGCGCCGCGCTGAAGGTGCCGCTCATCGGGTTTTCGGGCGCCCCCTTTACGCTCGCCTCGTACGTCATCGAGGGCGGCGGAGCGCGCAACTACGTCCACACCAAGAGCCTCATGTACCGCGAGCCCGAAGCCTGGCACACGCTGCTGCGCCGCCTCGCCAACGCGGTGGTCGACTACCTCAACGCGCAGATCGCCGCCGGCGTGCACGCCGTGCAGCTCTTCGACAGCTGGGTCGGCTGCCTGGCGCCGGACGACTATCGTCGCTTCGTTCTGCCGCACATGCGAACGGTGATCGCCGGCATCACGCCGGGCGTTCCCATCATCCATTTCGGCACCGGCACCTCGGGCTTGCTCGAGCTGATGCGCGAGGCGGGCGGCGATGTCATCGGCCTCGATTGGCGCGTCGATCTCGGCGCCGGCTGGCAGCGCGTCGGCGACGACGTCGCCGTGCAAGGCAACCTCGATCCAGTGGCGCTGTTCGCGCCGCTCGACGAGATCCGCGACCGTGCCGCGCGCATCCTCGAGCGCGCCCGCGGCCGGCGCGGCCACATCTTCAACCTCGGCCACGGCATCCTGCCGCAGACGCCGGTCGACCATGTCATCGCGCTGGTCGATATGGTGCACGAGCTCAGCGGACGGTAGGTGGAGAGTTGAGAGTCGAGAGTCGAGAGTCGAGAGTCGAGTCGCCGACTTACGATGCGGTCCTGCTGATCGCCTTCGGCGGGCCGATGGCGATGTCGGAAGTGCGGCCGTTTCTCGAGAACGTGACGCGCGGCCGGCGCATCCCGCCCGAGCGGCTCGAGTCGGTGGTGCATCACTACGAGCTGATCGGCGGGGGCTCGCCGCTCAACGAGCTGACGGCGCGCCAAGCCCGCGGCCTCGAAGCCGAGCTGCGCGCGCACGGCCCGGTACTGCCGGTGTACGTCGGCATGCGCAACTGGACTCCCTACCTGCACGAGACTCTGGCGCACATGGCGGCGGACGGTGTGCGCCGCGCCGTCGGCGTCATCCTGTCCGCACAACAGAACGACGCCGGGTGGTACCGCTACGAGCGCGACGTCGCCGCGGCGCGCGCGCAGGTTGGCGCCGCCGCGCCGCAGGTCGACCACGTCGACGAGTGGCACGCGCATCCGCTCTTCATCGAGGCCATGAGCGCCGGCGTCATACAGGCCTTCGCCCAGATCCCGGCGGCGCGGCGCGCTGCGACCGAGCTGGTGTTCACCGCGCACAGCATTCCGACCGCCATGGCGGCGACGTCCCCCTACGTCGCGCAGCTCACCGAGGGCGCGCAGCTGGTGGCGCAGCGCGTCGAACACGGGCGCTGGTCGCTCGCCTATCAGAGTCGAAGCGGTAGTCCGCGTGATCCGTGGCTCGAGCCGGATATCTGCGATGTCGTTCGCCGGCTGGGACGCGACGGTGCGCGCGACGTGGTGGTCGCCCCGATCGGCTTCGTGTGCGATCATGTCGAGGTGCTGTACGACCTGGACATCGAGGCGCGCCAGGTCGCTGATGAGATCGGGCTGCACTTTGTACGCGCTTCGACGGTGAACGACCATCCGGCGTTCATCCGCATGCTCGCGGATATCGTGCGGCAGAAGTTGGGGCGTTCGGGACAATAGCCTGCGAGAACCTACCAATGAGAGACGCAACCGGCGCCGGCTTGGAGAGCCCATGACCCCGATCCTCCTGAGCCCGGCGGCTGAAGCCGCGGCAACCAGAGGCGCCCAAGCCTGTCCTGAGCCCAGTCGAAGGGCCGCCCTGCGGCGGCTCCCACAACCCCGCCGTCACAATGAGTTCCGCCTTGTGGGGGGAGGTGGGGAGGCCGCGCAGGCGGCCTTGGGTGGCCTTCGTAGCCGCGGCTTCAGCCGCCGGGTCAGCCTCTCGAAGCACGTGTTTGCCAACCGAGGAACGCATGCCTAGCGCCGAGCGGGTCCCTCACATCGCCGTCGTCGGTGGTGGTATCGCCGGGCTTGCGGCCGCGCACCGCCTCGTCGAGCTGAGCCGCGAGCAGGCGCGGCCCATCCGTGTGACCTTGCTGGAGGCCGGGCGCCGGCTGGGTGGATCGATCCACACCGAGCGCACGGACGGCTTCGTGATCGAGGCGGGGCCCGACTCGTTCATCTCGGAGAAGCCGTGGGCGCTGCAACTCTGCGAGCGCATCGGCTTCACGTCGCGCCTGGTGCGCACGTGCGATGAGCATCGGCGCACCTACGTCGTGCACAACGGCCGCCTGCATGCGTTGCCGGACGGATTCCTGCTGCTCGCGCCGACGCAGTTCTGGCCGTTGATCACTACGCGCCTGTTCACCTGGCCCGGGAAGCTGCGCATGGCGATGGACCTGGTCTTGCCGCGCGGCCCGCAACGCCTCGACGAGAGCCTCGGATCGTTCGTCACGCGCCGGCTCGGTCGCCAAGCGTTGGAGCGTGTGGCGCAACCGCTCGTCGGCGGCATCTACACCGCCGATCCCGACCAGCTCAGCCTGGCGGCGACCATGCCGCGCTTCCTGGAGATGGAGCGCAAGTCGCGCAGCATCATTTGGACGATGTGGTCGCAGCAGCGTCGCGCCCCGGCGGCCGGCCGCGCGGCCAGCGGCGCGCGCTGGAGCCTCTTCGTCAGCGTCGACGACGGGATGCAGAGTCTGGTCGATGCCTTGGCGCAGCGGCTTCCGGAAGGTGTCGTGCGTCTGGGCAGCGCGGTGACGGAGCTGGGACACGCGGCCGGCTGGCGGATCGGCACGAGCGACGGCGCCGTCTGCGACGCCGATGCCGTCGTGCTGGCGACGCCGGCGCATCAGAGCGCGCGTTTCGTCGCCGACTGCGATCCCGAGCTCGCTGACGAGCTGCGCGGCGTGCCGTACGCATCGTCGGCCACCGTCAGCCTGGCCTACCGCGTCGATCAGATTCCGCGGCCGCTCGACGGCTTCGGGTTCGTCGTGCCGCTGGTCGAAGCACGCTCGATCGTCGCCTGTACCTACAGCAGCGTGAAGTATCCGGGGCGCGCGCCGGAGGGTGCCGTACTACTGCGCGCCTTCGTCGGTGGCGCGATGCAACAGAGCTTGTTCGACCAGGACGATGCGGCGATGGCAGACAGCGTGCGGCGCGAGCTGCGCGAGCTCCTCGGCATCGGCAGCGAGCCGCTGCTGATGCGTATTCACCGGCATCCGCAGGCCATGCCACAGTACCAGGTCGGCCACCTCGATCGCCTGGCACGCATCGACACCGCGCTGCAGCGGCATCCCGGCCTCGCCGTTGCTGGCAACGCCTACCGCGGTGTGGGCATTCCGGACTGCATCCACAGCGGGGAGCTGGCGGCCGAGGCGATCGTCCGACGCCTCACGAACGGCGCGTGACCCCCTTCGATCGTCGCGTGCCCTTCACGGCATCTCCAGTTGCGCGCCGCGGTCGTAGATGATGCGCCCGTCGGCGATGCGGGCGAAGTCGGGCAGGTGATGCTCGACGGCCCGTCCGACGGTTTGGATGTGTAGGACGCGATGCTCGCGCAGCACCAACTGGTCGGCGATCAAGCGGCGATGGCATTGCCAATAGAGCGCCTCGGCACACATGAAGGCCGTCGGCCGCTGTGCCGCGGCGACCAGGAGTTGCTCCAGCGCGCGGTGGAACTCGTCGGTGTCGGCGTAGTCGGCGTAGTTGCGAAACGCGGCCACGGTCCACGCTGTGTGCGGTGAGTCGGCGCGGCCGCGGTGACGCCGGCCGCCGAGCGCTGGCATCCATTCGTAATCGATGGCGCGCGTACGCAACGCCGCCGTCAACGGTTCGCGATTGAAGTGCGGCCAGCGCCGCGACGCTGGAAAGGCGCGTACGTCGGCGATGCCGCGGATCGCGTGTACCGCGGCCAGTGCCAGGAAGGCGTCGAGCGGCCGGTTCGAGTGACCGATGGTATACAGCGTGAGCGACCCGGGACGGCGCTCCATGGCGCTACAACGCGCGCCCCATGGCGACGCCGCCGATCACGGCTGCCATGCCGACGAGCGCGCTGCCGAACACATTGGCGGCGGCGAGTAGCCAGCTGCCGGCCTCGATCAGCCGCAATGTTTCGTACGTCCACGTCGAGAACGTGGTGTAGGCGCCGACGAAGCCAATGGCCATCGACCAGCGCACCACGGGCGAGAGCACGTGTCCTTCCAGGGTGCCCATGATGAGCCCGAGGATGAAGCTGCCCGAGATGTTGATGATGAACGTGCCGTAGGGAAACGTGGTGCCGAAACGCGCGGCGGCCCACACGCCCAGGAAGTACCGCGCGTTGGCGCCGACGAAACCACCCAGCCCGACCCACAACGCCTCCTTCATGTGCCCTCCGCGGCGGCGGTGAGATCCAGCGAGGCCGCCAGCAGGGCGGGGCGCGAGACCATCCCGATCAGCCGCCCGTCCGCATCGACGACCGGCAGGCGCTTGACGTGGCGCTCCACGGTGAGCGTGAGCGCATCGATCACCAGGGCGTTGTCGCGCACGGTCACCACCGGCGCCGTCATCACGTCGGCGGCCCGTTGCCCGTACGCGCGTTGCACCTGGCGCTGTGCCTCCTTGCTCCAGCGGCTGCGCAACATCGTCAGCAGCCCGGGGCGTTGGTCGGCATCGATTCGGGCCACCAGGTCGGTGTCGGTGACGATGCCGGCGAGCTTACCGTTCGCGTCGAGCACGAGCACCCGCTTGCTCGCCGCGTCGAGGAGCTTGCTGACGACGTCCGCCAGCGGTGCGGTCTCCGCCACCGTCGGGACATCGCGTTGCATGATCTCGGCGACGGTGCGGTGCTGCTGGGGGAGCGTTGCCGCGTGCGGCGCTTTCCGCTGCGTATAGCCGCTGGCAATGCTGCGCAGCACGTCGAGGCGGCCGAGGACGCCGACCAGGCGTCCGGCCTCATCGACCACGGGCAGCCGCTTGAGCCGGCGCGTGTGCATCAGGTGCGCCGCGTCCTTGAGCAACATCGTCGGACCCACGGTCACCGCCGGCGTCGTCATGACGTTGCCCACGCTGCCCATGTCCTGCTTGCGCTGCGCCAGCGCGGCGCGGACGACGTCGGCGCCGATGGCCTTGTGCACGCTGACGCTCAAGCGCGTGGCGCCGGCGCTCAGCATGTCGGTGTCGCTGACCATACCCACGATGCGACCGCCGGCATCGACGACCGGAAGCGCCATGTAGTCACGGGCCATGAGACGATCAACGACCTCGGCAATCGGGGTCTCCGGCGTCACCGCCTCGGGGTTGGTGCTCATCACGTCCTGCACTCGCAAGTTCGGCAGGCCACCCTCGAAGCCCGCCGAATGAAAGTAGATCTCGGTGTCATCGAGAGTGATGAGGCCGCCACCGAGCATCGCCGACACCTCGGGCAGCACCCGCTCGATCTTCTCGGCGACGTCGACCGCAACGATGGTGACGGGCAGGTCGACCGACAGCGACAGGATGTTCGCTGTCTTGATCTGTGAGTGGGCGCCGAAGCCGGCGATGCCGCGCAGCACCGTCACGCCGGCGCAGCCCGCCTCCTTCAAGTGTTCGACGATCGCCATGTAGAGCGGCCGGTGATGCCACTGGTCGCTCTCGCCGATGTAGATGGTCATTCGCTTGCCGCGCATACGCTCTCCGTCAGCCGGTCCCCAGAACGAGCCGGCGCCCGACGCCGCCGAAGAGAACGTCGAAGGATCGACGAGTCTCTGTGTCTGTGATCGGACGTTGTACCTCTGCCTTACCCTGTGCGTCTCCCTCGCTAATCCAGTTGTCTGGTGTCTCGGTCGTCGGACGTTGAATCTCGATAGCGCCGATGAGGCCAAGGTGTCCAGCAAACGCGGCAGGTTTACGAATCCGGCCTCTCGTCGCACTGCCCGAGCGCTTCGATCCGCTGGCGAATCGTGTCCAGCCGATCCACTTGCTCTTGGACCGCGTGCATTCCCTCCGCCTGCCGGCTGCGCGCGCGTTCCAGCGCCCGCTCGGCGGACGTGCACACCTCGCGCAGGTAGCCGCGAATCTCGGCTTCGAGTCGGCGCCGGCTCTCCAGCACGCGCTCGTCGAGGTCGTTCATGATGCGCGCCGTATTCGTGGACAGCAGTCGTTCCAGATAGTTGCCGACTTCGCCCTCCATTCTTCGGCGTGCCGCCGCGGCCGGCTGCACCGTGTCCGCGAGCCATTGCAAAGGGGATCGACCCGTGAGGTACATCAGCTCGGTGGCGTAGAAGCGGCTTGCCGTGCGAAACCCGACGTCCGGCCTCACACCCCGTGGCAGCCCAGCGAGCGCGTCCGTGGACGCGGCCAGCCGATCGAGAAAGCCATTCGCTACCTCCACGAAGCGTTGCGCCACGGTGCGGTACAGTTGTTCGGCAGCTGGTTCGGCGTCGTCGAACCAGCGCTCGCTCCATCGCGTCGCGATGTCCTGTGCGAGTTGGATTGCCTGACTGCGGACGTCATCGCGCTGACCGCTCATCTGTCGCATTGCTGTGGAGAGCTCCTCGCGCGCGGCGGGAACGGCCTGGGCAATGAAGTGCTCCCACCGCGTCCTGAATGTCGCGCTCAGGCGCTGCTGCTCCGCCGAGAACAGCGGCCCCAGGTCATTGAGGGCGCGCTCGGCCTCTGCGACGCATGCGCGCAGCGTTGCAACGCGCCGCACCGATTCTTCGACCGGACGCAGGAGCGCGTCGCGGTGCTCGACGATCTGGTGCAAGAGTCGCTGCGCCAGCAGCCCGCTCCCGCGCCGCTCCGCTTGACGGACGAGCTGCGCTCCCGTGGTGACCGCCAGTGTCACGAGTGCGGCTTCGAGCCCCGGCCAATCGCGCAACGGATCGCCGCTGCTGAGCCGTTCGGTGGCACTCACTTCGAAGATCGGGCCGATCAGCTTGCCGAGCCGCTGTGCAAGCACCTTCCGGGCAAAGGCGATCGCTTCTCGCCGCTCCGTTTCCGTCAGGCGATCCGCCTTGCTGAGCACGAGGATCAGCTCGTGCACGTGTTCGGCAACCTGCTCGATCAGCGCGACCTCGTCAGCGGAGATCGGCGGGTCGGCGCCGATCACTACGAGCGCCGCATCGATGTGTGGCACGAACGCCCTGGTCGCTTCAGTGTTGGCAGTGATCACCGAGCCGATGCCCGGTGTATCGACCAGACACATGCCGGATGCGAGCAGTGCGTTGGGAACGAACACTTCGACGACGCTTACCTCCTTCTCATTGGCCGGGTTCTGCTCCTCGGAGACGTAGGCGGCGATCTCGGTCGGGGTGACGTCGCGCCACTCGGCGCCCAGGCGCACCCGTGCCCGCAGCTGCTCGCCGTAGCGCAACACGGTGACCGCGGTGGTGACCGGGATGACGCCCACGGGCAGCAGCTGGTGCCCGACCAAGGCGTTCAGTAGCGTCGATTTCCCGCGCTTGAATTGTCCAACGCAGGCGACATAGAAGCGACCCTCG
>Ga0335082_10000506_pt1 | contig 40490 bp, 31 predicted proteins | sample Lox_Sample_41_FD_206718 | JGI IMG/M metagenome (GOLD analysis project Ga0335082, IMG submission 206718) | Soil microbial communities from Loxahatchee National Wildlife Refuge, Florida, United States - Lox_Sample_4.1 | ecosystem: Environmental > Terrestrial > Soil > Wetlands | place: USA...
CACCAACGAGGACGACATCGAGACCGTCAACATGGCGGCGACGCCGGGCGCGCGCGGGGTGATCCTGCATTCGGCCATCACGCCGCAATCGAACTATCGCGCCACGCGCAACCTCGACGACTGGCTCAAAGCCCGCGGCATCGTCGGCCTCGCCGGCATCGACACGCGGGCGCTGACCGCGTTGATCCGCGTCAAGGGCATGCCCAACGCGGTGATCGCGCACGCCCCCGACGGCAAGTTCGATCTCGCGGCGCTCAAGAAAGAAGCCGCCGCGTGGCCGGGCCTGGTCGGCATGGACCTGGTGCCGATGGTCACCTCGGGCCAGCGCTTCACCTGGGACGAGACGCCCTGGGTGTGGGACCACGGCTTCGGCCGGCAGGACAAGCCCGAGTTTCACGTCGTCGCGGTCGACTACGGCATCAAGCGCAACATCCTGCGCCTGCTCGCCGGCACGGGGTGCAAGGTCACCGTGGTGCCGGCCAAGACTTCGGCGGAGGACATCCTCGCGCTCAAGCCCGACGGCGTGTTCCTGTCGAACGGCCCCGGCGATCCGGCGGCGACCGGCGAATACGCCGTGCCGGTGATCAGGAAGCTGATCGACTCAGGCACGCCGACCTTCGGCATCTGCCTCGGCCATCAAATGCTGGGAATTGCTGTCGGCGGCAAGACCATGAAGATGCACCAGGGCCATCACGGCGCCAATCATCCGGTCAAGGACCTCACCACCGGCAAGGTCGAGATCACCTCGATGAACCACGGCTTCGCGGTGGACAAGGACTCGCTGCCGAAGAACGTCGAGCAGACGCATATTTCCCTGTTCGACGGCTCCAACTGCGGCATCGCTCTCAAGGACAAGCCGGTGTTCTCGGTGCAGTACCACCCCGAGGCTTCGCCGGGCCCGCGCGATTCGCATTATCTGTTCACGCGCTTCTGCGACATGATGCGGCAGGCGAAGCGGAAGATTGCCTAGCGCCGCGCTTCATAATGCGCGATAGAAGCGCATGTCCGACTGGATCAGCTTCTACGACTTCAAGCATTCGGTCATTTATGTGAATGCGCGGCACCGCGACGTGCATTACCGCACCATCGCGACCGACATCCGCGCCTACGTGCCGCGGCATTCCGCCGATGTGCTCGACTACGGCTGCGGCGAGGCGACCTCGGCCGATATCGTGGCTTCGGCCGCCGCGCGGCTGACGCTGGTCGAGGCCGCGCCCAATGTGCGCGCGACGCTGAAAGCGCGCTACGAGGGGAATCCCAGGATCTCCGTGCTGACGCCCGACGAAGCGGCGGCAAAGCCGGCGGCGAGCTTCGACCTCATCGTCATGCACTCGGTGGCGCAATATCTCAGCGGGGCCGAGCTGGAGCGGCTGCTGAAAATCTTCCGCACCTTGGTCAAGCCGGACGGCCTCGTGATCGTCGGCGACATCGTGCCGGCGCATCTCGCCGCGCCCTACGCGGCGCTGGCGCTGTTGCGTTTCGGCGCCGCCAACGGCTTCTTCTGGGCCGCGGTCGGCGGGCTGATGCGGATTTTCGTCTCGGACTATCTGCGGCTGAAGAAAAATGTCGGCCTGTCGCACTATGAGGAAGCCGAAATGCTGGCGAAGCTCGCGGCAACGGGTTTTGCCGCCAAGCGTGCGCCGCGCAACATCGGCCACAACCAGCGGCGCATGACGTTCCTGGCGCGGCCGGCCTAATCCCATCCGCCCGGCACGCGGCCGACGGGATTGGCGACGCGGCCGTCGCCGCGCTTGAGCGCGGCAATGCGCGCCATCTCGTCGTCATCGAGCGTGAAGTCGAAGACGTCGAAATTGTCGGCGATGCGCGCGGGCTTCGACGAGAATGGAATAACCGCAACGCCCTGCTGGATGAGCCAGCGCAGCGCCACCTGAGCGACACTGCGGCCGCGCTTTTCGGCGATATCGTCGAGCACCGGATCGCCGAACAGCCTCCCGCGCGCCAGCGGGCAGTAGGCGATGTAGACGAGCTTGTGGCGGCGCGCCGCGGCGAGCAATTTCGACTGGTCGAGATAGGGATGATACTCCGCCTGCAAGGCGACCAGCGGCTCAGGACAGAGCGCGACCGCCTGATCGAGCAGCCCGATATTGAAGTTGGCAACGCCAATATGCCGCGCCAGCCCCTGCCGCTTCGCCTTGGCCAGCGCCGGCATCGTTTCGGCAAGCGCGATGGCGCGATTGGGCCAGTGCACCAACAGCAGGTCGACGTAATCGACCTTCAGCGCCGCGAGGCTTTCATCGACGGAACGCGCGAAATCATCGGCGCGCAAATTCTCGTGACTGACTTTGGTGGTGAGGAAAATGTCCTGGCGCGGAATGCCCGGCACACCCATCGCCTCGCCGACCGCGGGTTCGGTGCCGTATTTGCGCGCGGTGTCGATGTGCCGGTAACCGACCCCGAGCGCCGTGGCGACGGTTTCGGCGGTCAGCCCGCCGGTTAGCGGTGAAGTGCCGAAGCCGACGACGGGGATGGCCCCGGCTTCCCGGGAAAACGCAAGCGTGGGCTGATCTGTCATGATGCGGTGACTGGACGGGAACGTCGCGAGCGCACTATGGCAGGTCGCGGCCATCCTGTCAGCGCGGCGCTCCGTCGGCGCGAGGCACGGTTGCATCGGGCCTCCGCCGACGGCGCGCGATCGTGGGATCACACACTTTCCTTGCGCCGCCGCATCGTCTTGACGATCAGCGCCGCCAGAAGCCAGCCGCCGCCGAGCGCGAACATCGCCGCTGTCGCGCCATTGCCGAACCGATCCGCTGCGCCGGTTGCCGTCAGCATCTGATGCAGATCGTAAGCGGCGAACAGCAGGCTGAACGTCGCGAGAATGCCGAGCGTCTTGGACGACATCGCACCCGCATGCGCCCGCAGCTTGTCGCCGGCGTGGATCTTTTGCGCGCTGCGCGGCATACCGCGCAGCAGGCCGCGAAGCATGAGCTGTTCGCAGGCCACGAATGTCACCAGCAACGCCAGAAAAAAGACTGCCGAAGCCCCCCACGCCCACGGCGACAGCGGATCGCGCATCGCCGGTTCGGCGACCATCGCCGCCATCAGCAGCGCGAGCAACGGCACCGGCAGAAACATACGAAGATAGCCGGCGCGTCGGACCGCCTTGGCAAGCGCCACCTTCCGCGCGTCGTCGACAATATATGTGCGGGTGGGTCCGATGAACCAGGGACTAGCCGCTGCAAACAGCCATCCTTGGTCGACGCGCTTGAAGCGGGCCTCTTCAATGCCGGCCGGTATCATGCGAAGTCCGTTTGCCACGTTCGCCTCCATCGTCAACGGCCGTCGCGGCCGGAGAGCGGATGCCCTCATCGTGTTAGACGCGGCTGCGGCAATGAGGTTCAAGGCGGCGCAAAACGGCCCGAAAAACGTGGCCTTTCATCCACCGCTAATGCGCCCGGCGCCCTTCCCTGCCCGCCGATTCGGGTCTATATGAGCGTCGCGCGCGAGGCTTGAACCCTCAGCGCGATCCGGGGGAGCGCGCATAGGCGCGCCCTTTTTTTGTGCCCAGTTTCCGGGAGCCGATGCCCAAACGAACCGACATCAAATCGATCCTGATCATCGGCGCCGGGCCGATCGTCATCGGCCAGGCCTGCGAATTCGACTATTCCGGCACCCAGGCGTGCAAGGCGCTGAAAGCGGAAGGCTACCGGGTGGTGTTGGTCAATTCGAACCCGGCGACCATCATGACCGACCCGGATCTGGCCGACGCCACCTACGTCGAACCGATCACGCCGGAGATCGTCGCCAAGATCATCGAGAAGGAGCGGCCCGACGCGCTGCTGCCGACGATGGGCGGACAGACCGCGCTCAACTGCGCGCTCAGCTTGCGCAAGATGGGCGTGCTCGACAAGTTCAACGTCAAGATGATCGGCGCCACCGCCGATGCCATCGACAAGGCCGAGGACCGCGCGCTGTTCCGCGAGGCGATGACGCGCATCGGCCTCGAGACGCCGCGCTCGCGGCTCGCCAATGCCTCCGAGCTGAAAAAGGCGGACCGCGAAAAATACCGGGCCGAGACGCAGCGGATCGGCGGCCTCAAGGCGGGCGACGCCGAGCGGGCGCGGCTGTTGAAGGAGTTCGAACTGGAATGGGCGCGCGGCGAGCCGGCGCGGCGCGAGCGTTACCAGGACCAGGCGCTGATCGAGGCGCTGCAGGCGCTCGACTATGTCGGGCTCCCGGCGATCATCCGCCCGTCGTTCACCCTCGGCGGCACCGGCGGCGGCATCGCCTACACCAAGGGTGAATTCCTCGAGATCGTCGAGCGCGGCCTCGACGCGTCGCCGACCAACGAAGTGCTGATCGAAGAATCGGTGCTCGGCTGGAAGGAATTCGAGATGGAGGTGGTGCGCGACAAGAAGGACAATTGCATCATCATCTGCTCGATCGAGAACGTCGATCCGATGGGCGTGCATACCGGCGATTCCATCACCATCGCGCCGGCGCTGACGCTCACCGACAAAGAATACCAGATCATGCGCGACGCCTCGATTGCGGTGCTGCGCGAGATCGGCGTCGAGACCGGCGGCTCCAACGTGCAGTTCGCCGTCAACCCGGCCGACGGGCGGCTGGTGATCATCGAGATGAACCCGCGGGTGTCGCGCTCGTCGGCGCTCGCTTCGAAGGCGACCGGCTTCCCGATCGCCAAGGTCGCCGCCAAGCTCGCGGTCGGCTACACGCTCGACGAAATCGCCAACGACATTACCGGCGGCGCGACGCCCGCTTCGTTCGAGCCGACCATCGACTACGTGGTGACCAAGGTCCCGCGTTTCGCCTTCGAGAAGTTTCCCGGCGCCTCGCCAGTGCTCACCACCTCGATGAAGTCGGTGGGCGAAGCGATGGCCATCGGCCGCACTTTCCAGGAGTCCTTGCAGAAGGCGCTGCGGTCGCTGGAAACCGGCATCACCGGGCTCGACGAGATCGCCATCGACGGCTTCGATCCGGCCAAGGGCATCGACGACGCCGACAACAAGGCGGCGATCCGCGCCGCGCTCGGCACGCCGACGCCGGACCGGCTCTTGAAGATCGCGCAGGCGATGCGGCTCGGCGCCAGCGACGACCTGATCCACAATGCCTGCCGCGTCGATCCGTGGTTCCTCGCCGAGATCCGCGGCATCGTCGAGACCGAAGCCGAGATCAAAACCAAAGGTCTGCCGGCGACGGCCGGCGCGTTCCGGCGGCTCAAGGCCAAGGGTTTTTCCGACAAGCGCCTTGCCAAATTGACCGACATGGACGCCGACGCGGTGACGGCAAAACGGCGCGCGCTCGGCGTGCGGCCGGTGTTCAAGCGCATCGACACCTGCGCCGCCGAATTCGCCTCGCCCACGGCCTACATGTACTCGACCTACGAGACGCCCTTCGCGGGCGTCGTCGCCGACGAGGCGGCGCCATCCGACAAGAAGAAAGTCGTCATCCTCGGCGGCGGGCCGAACCGCATCGGCCAGGGCATCGAATTCGACTACTGCTGCTGCCACGCCGCCTTCGCGCTGAAAGACGTCGGCTACGAGACCATCATGGTCAACTGCAATCCGGAAACGGTGTCGACCGACTACGACACCTCCGACCGGCTCTATTTCGAGCCGCTGACGCCGGAGGACGTGCTGGAGATCATCGATACCGAGCGCTCGAACGGCACGCTGCACGGTGTCATCGTTCAGTTCGGCGGCCAGACGCCGCTCAAGCTCGCCGAGCCTTTGGAGAAGGCGGAAGTGCCGATCCTCGGCACCTCGCCCGACATGATCGATCTCGCGGAAGACCGCGACCGCTTCAAGAAGCTGCTCGATAAATTGAAAGTGCGCCAGCCGAAGAACGGCATCGCCACTTCGCTCGGCGCCGCGCGCGCCATCGCCGACGAGATCGGCTACCCCGTGGTGATCCGACCGTCCAACGTGCTCGGCGGGCGCGCCATGGAGATCGTGCGCGACGCGGCGCAGTTCGACCGTTATGTGGCGAAGCTTGCAAGCGATCTCGACCGGCCGGGCGAACTGGTGATCTCCAAGCGCAGCCCGCTCTTGATCGACCGCTATCTGTCGGACGCCACCGAAGTCGATGTTGATTGTCTCGCCGACGGCAAAGACACCTTCATCGCCGGCATCATGGAGCACATCGAGGAGGCCGGCATCCACTCCGGCGACTCGGCTTGCGCGCTGCCGCCGCATTCATTGAGCCAGAAGACCATTGCCGAACTCGAGCGACAGACCCGCGCGCTGGCGCTGGCGCTCAATGTCGGCGGGCTGATGAACGTACAGTACGCCATCAAGGACGGCGACATCTACGTGTTGGAGGTCAACCCGCGCGCTTCGCGCACGGTGCCTTTCGTCGCCAAGGTGATCGGCTTACCCGTGGCCAAAATCGCCGCCCGGATCATGGCGGGCGAGAAGCTGGCCGATTTCGATCTCAAGCCGTCGCACCCCAAACATCGCGCGGTGAAGGAAGCGGTGTTCCCGTTCGCCCGCTTCCCCGGCGTCGACACCGTGCTCGGCCCGGAGATGAAGTCGACCGGCGAAGTGATGGGCATCGACGGCTCGTTCGAGATCGCCTTCGCCAAGAGCCAGATCGGCGGCGGCGCCAATTTGCCGCGTTCGGGGACGGTTTTCGTCTCGGTCAAGGACGACGACAAGCCGCGTATCCTCGATGCCGTGCGACTCCTGGATTCGCTCGGCTTCAAGACCATTGCCACCTCGGGAACACAGCGTTACCTCGCCGAACACGGGGTCCAGGCCGCCAAGGTCTTCAAGGTGCTCGAGGGTCGGCCCCATATCGTAGACGCCATCAAAAACGGCGGCGTTCAGTTGGTTTTCAATACCACCGAAGGGTCGGCGGCCCTGGCCGACAGCCGCTCCATGCGCCATGCCGCCCTCTTGCATAAAGTGCCGTACTACACCACTCTTTCAGGTGCCGTCGCCGCGGCGCAAGGCATAAAAGCCTATCTTGGGGGTGACCTCGAGGTGCGTGCGCTGCAGAGCTACTTCAGCGATCGGGCTTAAGGGCGGTTCCCTTGAGCCCCGCCAGCGGGAGCGGCGGCGCGAGTGAGGCCGGGAAGTCCACGGTCGCGGCGCGGGTGAGACCGGCCGCGGTCAAGGTTTTTTTGACCGGCCCTCGGCGAACTTGGACTCCGGTGCGCGGGCTACCGTGGCCGGAGTCGTATTGCGAGTGGATTGGGACGGGTTTGTAGGTTGGAAGGGGCTTGGCGGCGCTTCAGGCGCGATCAAGACGTTTCGGGCGCCCGCCAGGAGGAGAAGAGACGATGGATAAGATTCCAATGACGGCAGCCGGCTATTCGACGCTCGAGGCCGAGCTCAAGCACTGCCAGCAGGTCGAGCGGCCGCGCATCATCCAGCAGATCACCGAGGCACGCACGCACGGCGACTTGTCGGAAAACGCCGAATATCACGCCGCCAAGGAGCAGCAGTCGCTCAACGAGGGCCGCATTGCCGAGCTCGAGGACAAGCTGGCGCGCGCCGACGTCATCGACGTCTCGAAGCTGTCGGGCGACACCATCACCTTCGGCGCCACCGTGACGCTGGTGGACGAGGATACCGACGAGAAGAAGGTGTGGCAGATCGTCGGCGAGCCGGAAGCGAACGCCAAGGCGGGCCGGATTTCCATCACCTCGCCGCTCGCCCGCGCCTTGATCGGCAAGACCAAAGGCGCCTCCGTCGAGGTTAACACCCCGGGCGGCGCCAAGGGCTACGAGATCAAGAAGATCGAATGGAAATAGCCGCGTGCTCGGCAGTGAATTTGCGGCGGCCGGGTTCGTCCCGGCCGTTTTTTTGCCGCCGGCCGCGACCGGCGCGAAAGCTTAACGAACTCTTTTCCATGCCGAGCAATTCCATTTAATCCGTTTAAAGGACTGCCCATGTCTATGCTGTAAGAGCTTGGCTGTCGTTTCCACCGCAAAGTTCGACCGATTGTCCGCATGGATACTGCCGCTCTTATTGACGAACTGAACGAGGCGGTGTCGCAGGGCACCGTCGGCCAGCGCGCCAAGATCATCCACCGCATCACCGACCTGTTTGCCGTCGGCTCGGCCGATTACTCCGACGCGCAGATCGCGCTGTTCGACGACGTCCTGACCAACATCGCGGAGACCATCGAGTTGTCGGCCCGCGCCATGCTCGCCAAGCGCCTCGCCCGCGAGCCGCGGGCGCCGGCCAAGATCAGCCGCTTCCTCGCCGCGCACGACGCAATCGATGTGGCCGGCCCCATGCTCGAGCGGTCGCAGCGGCTCGACAACGACATGCTCGTCGCCACCGCGCGCACCAAGAGCCAGCAGCATCTGCTCGCGATTTCCAAGCGCGGCTCGCTCGACGAGGCGGTAACCGACGTGCTGGTCGAACGCGGCGACAAAGCCGTGGTGCTGAGCACCGCAGGCAATCCGGGCGCGCGGTTTTCCGAGTCGGGCTACAGCGCGCTGACGACGCGTTCGCAAGGCGACGACGAGCTCGCCACCTGCGTCGGCCTGCGCCGCGATATTCCGCGGCCGCATTTGCTGCGGCTATTGGCGCAGGCCTCGCATACGGTGCGGCAGAAACTGGAGGCCACCAATCCGTCGATCACGCCGCTGATCGAGGAGGCGGTGGCGGAAGCCACCAAGACGGTGCTTGCCCAGGCCCAGGTTGTGGTACGCGATTTCGCGGCGGCGCGTGCCCGTGTCGAGGAACTGCGTGCAGCCGGCCGGCTCGACGAAAAGGAAGTGGCCGGCTTCGCGCGCGCCAATCAGTTCGAGGAAACGACCGTGGCGCTGGCGACGCTGTGCGAGTTGCCGATCGAAACCGTCGAACAGGCGATGAGCCAGGATCTGCCGGACGCGGTCCTGATCATGATCAAGGCGCTCGGCATGTCGCGCGACACCGCCAAGGCCATCTTGCGCATGCGCGCCGGCCCGCGCGGCATCTCGCCCGGCGAGCTCGACCAATGCCTCGAAACGCTGTCGCGGCTATCCACGGCGATCGCGCGTCAAATCATCCGCTTCCGCGACAACCCCTCGCTCGCGCTCGGCGCGCGCTTCAGCCGCGCGGCCAACTGAAGGCGCTACGCCGCCGGAATGACCGGCAACAGCAGGAACGATTCGCGTTCGCCGCCGGCATAGATCGTATTGGTGCCGGTGTTGTAGTCGGCGTGATAGTGCAGATAGCCCTGGCTGCCGACGCCATCGCGCGGCTGCACGTCGAGCCGGATGCGGTGACCCATTTTGAAAACCATCGACGTCGGCCAGATTTCGACATCGACCTTCACGATCTCGCCCGGCTTCAGGTAAAGGCGGCGCTGGTGCTTGTGATAGGGCCGGTATGGCAGCGTGAGCCCGGGATCGAGTTCGCGGTGCGAGACGCGCAGCCAGCCTTTGGCAACCGGCACCGGCGTGCCCTGCTGGCCGGTCTCCAGCACCTCGTTGCCCGTGGGATCGAAGTTGCGCAGCGTCAGAAACAGGTCCATGTCCTCGCTCGAACTCGACACCCAGAACGTCGCGGCCAGCGGGCCGGTCACCTCGATGTCGCGATCGAGCGGCGGGGTCTCAAGGGCGATCCCCATGCCCGGCTTGATGCCGCCGCCCATCACCTGTGAGGACGCCGCCGAGGTCGAGCCCATCGAGCCCAGACTCGAGGCCGCGTACGTGCGCGATGAAGCCTGCTTAGGATTTTCGGCGACCAGCGTACCAGCCCCGTCGGCTTTCGATAGATCGAAATAGAACCTGGTCCACTGCGTGCGGGCGAGCGGCCATTCGTTCTCATGCCGCCATTCGACCTTGTCGGCGCCGTGGCGGATGGCGAGTTTGACCGGCGGCTCGTCCATCACGCCGTTGTCGATGCCTTTGAGCCAGTAATCGAAGAAGCGGACCTGATCTTGCCGCGCCTCCTCGCGATAGAACGGATGCACGTGGCTGCCGGTATGGATGCGCAACTTCTTGTGCTTCGACGGCGAGCGCATGAAGGCTTCGGTATTGCCGCGCAGATGCAGGCCGAAGCCGGTCCAGTTGCCGACCGAGAACATCGGCACGGTGATTTTGTCCCATTGCGCCTGCGCGCCGGCGAGCGCGCCGCTGTCGAGATTGTTGCTCAGCCAAAGATCGAGCGTGTTGACCTTCCAGCCGTCGGGCAGATGTTGCGACGCGCGCCCCAGCTTGTGATGCAGCAGGTGCGCGGTGAACCAGTTGGTCATGAACACGCTCAAGATGCCGCCGTGATAAAGCGCGTCGCGGTAGATGTCGGCGAAGCCTTCCCAGGGAATGATGGCCTTCAGCGATGGCGGATTGAGGTTGGCGACAAACCACTGGTTGATGGCGAAATAGGAAATACCGAGCAGGCCGACGCTGCCGTTGCACCAGGGCTGCTCCGCCGCCCATTCGACGGCATCATAGAAGTCGACCGCCTCGGCCTGTGACCACGGTTCGCACTGGCCCGGCGACTTGCCGCTGCCGCGGCCGTCGATGCGCACGGCGGCGTAGCCGCGCGGCACCCACCAGGCCGGATTGACCGTCTCCCAATTCATCCACTCGTTCGGCTTTTCCTCCAGCGTATCGGGAACGACCCAGAGCTTGTCCTTCTGGTAGGGGCCGAGATTGAGGATCGCCGGCACGCGCGCTTCGCCGCTCGGCCTGAACACGTCGGCGACGAGCCGCGCGCCGTCGCGCATCGGGACTTCGATGTTTTTTTCGATGACGATGGCATCGCGATCTTGGTCCGCACGCACATTCATACGCACAAATTTCCACTCATTCGATATCGTCCATCGGCACCATGGCCGCATCTTTCGACTGGCGCAGCGTCAGCGAGGTTTTCACATTGCGCACGTTGGGCGCGGCGGTGAGCTTCTCGACGAAGGCCTGGAAGGTCTTGAGATCCGGCGCCACGCACTTCAACACGAAGTCGATCTCGCCGGAGAGCATCCAGCACTCGCGGACCAGAGGCTGCGCGCGCACGAAGTTCTCGAAGGCGACGAGGTCGGCGTCGGCCTGGCTCGCCAGATGCACCATGGCGAAGACCGCGACCTCGTAGCCGAGTTTCTTCTCGTCGAGCAGCGCGCGATACCCCTTGATGTAGCCGGCTTCCTCCAGCGCGCGGACGCGGCGCAGGCACGGCGGCGCGGAAATCCCGACGCGCCGCGCCAGTTCCACATTGGTCATGCGGCCGTCGTCCTGCAGCTCTTTCAGAATTTTGCGGTCGATGGCGTCGAGGCGGGCAGGCAAGCTCAAACTCCTGATCCGGGAGGGCGGGCGCCGGCGATACCTTTCCATACCGCGAAATATTCTTTCGCGAAAGATTGTTGCGCGGGCAGCTAAGCGTTTGCGGCCGACGTCGCCAAGATTGTGAGTCGGGGGGTTGCGTGGCTTGCATAGCTCGGGCGAAACCCATACATCCTGGCATACGCAAAGAGCCGGTCACGCGCCGGCCACCCGGGCGACGAAGGCCCGACGCCCGCCAGGGGGCGGCTGAAAATGCCAAAGATGACGCACGCCAAGGTCGTAATTATCGGCTCGGGTCCGGCCGGCTATACCGCCGCGATCTACGCGGCGCGCGCGATGCTGGAGCCGATCCTGATTCAGGGCGTGCAGCCGGGCGGCCAACTGACCATCACCACCGACGTGGAAAATTATCCGGGCTTCGCCGACGTCATCCAGGGCCCCTGGCTGATGGAGCAGATGCAGAAGCAGGCCGAGCACGTCGGCACCCGCATCGTCACCGATCATGTGAACAAAGTGGAGCTCGGCAACCGGCCGTTCCGCCTCACCTGCGATTCCGGCGAAGTCTATATCGCCGACGCTCTCATTATTGCGACAGGCGCGCAGGCGCGCTGGCTCGACCTGCCGTCGGAGCAAAAATTCAAGGGCTACGGCGTGTCCGCCTGCGCAACCTGCGACGGCTTCTTCTACCGCAACAAGGAAGTCATCGTGGTCGGCGGCGGTAATACCGCGGTCGAGGAAGCGTTGTTTCTCACCAACTTCGCCTCCAAGGTGACCGTGGTGCACCGGCGCGACGCCTTCCGCTCGGAAAAGATCCTGCAAGACCGGCTGTTCAAGAACCCGAAGATCGACGTCGTCTGGGACACTGTGCTCGACGACGTTATCGGCAGCGACAGCCCGCCCAAGGTCGAGCGCGTCCGGCTGAAGAACCTCAAGACCGGCGCGGTCGGCGAGCGCAGGGTCGACGGCGTGTTCATCGCCATCGGCCATTCGCCGGCTTCCGAATTGTTCGTCGGCCAACTCGACATGAAGCCGAACGGCTATATCGTCACGGCGGGCCATTCGACCGCGACGTCGGTGCCCGGCGTATTCGCCGCCGGCGACGTCACCGACGATATCTACCGGCAGGCGGTCACCGCCGCCGGGCAAGGCTGCATGGCAGCACTCGAAGCGGAGAAATTCCTCGCCGCGCACGAGCATCAACGCGCGGCGGCGGAATAGACCATGGTTGCAACCAACAAGACGATGGACTGGGACAAGCTGAAGGTATTCCACGCCGCGGCGGAGGCAGGCTCGTTTACGCATGCCGGCGAACGGCTCGGCCTGTCGCAGTCGGCGGTGTCGCGTCAGGTCTCGGCGCTTGAAGGCGAACTGGCGGTGTCGTTATTTCACCGCCACGCGCGCGGGCTGATCCTCACCGAACAGGGCGAGTTGCTCTACCGCACGGCGCACGAAGTGTTCATGAAGCTCGAGGCCGCGCGCACCAAGCTGACCGACAGCCGCGAGCGGCCGAACGGCGAACTGAAGGTGTCGACCACGCCGGGCATCGGCGTGCATTGGCTGACGCCGCGGCTCGGTGAATTTCTCGATCTTTATCCCGACATCCACATCACACTGATCACCACCGACGAAGAGCTCGACCTCGCCATGCGCGAGGCGGACGTCGCCATCCGCCTGCGCCAGCCAACGCAGCCGGACCTGATCCAGCGCAAGCTGTTCTCGGTGCATTTCCACGCCTACGCCTCGCCGGATTATCTCAAGCGCTTCGGCACGCCGCGCACGCACGATGAACTCGATAAGCACCGCATCATCCTGCTCGGCGGAGCGGTGCCGGCGCATTTCGCCAACCGGCGCTGGCTGGTCGAGGTCGGTCGCAACGGTAAAGGCCCGCGTCTGCCGACTCTGAGCATCAACAATGTGCTCGGCGTGCTGCGCGCCTGCCAGCGCGGCCTCGGCATCGCGATGCTGCCCGACTACCTGGTCGAGGAAAACGGCGGCCTCGTGCAGTTGCTCGGCGAGGCCGACACGCTCGCGCTCGACGCCTTTTTCGTCTATCCGGAAGAGCTCAAAGCCGTGGCCCGTATCCAGGTATTCCGCGACTTCCTGGTGGCCAACGCACAGCGCTGGCATTTCTGAAAATTTACAGAAAATAAATTTCGATCGACCGCGATTCCGGATCGTAGGCATGCGAACGATTCGTGAATATGCGCGGCAGCGAATTGGCATGGCTGACATGCGGCGCGGCGCATTGCTCGCACCGGATTCGGCGAGCATATTGCCTCTTCGCTGCAACGCTGAATGTTTCCTCCCAGAGTCATCGGCGTGCAGCATGTTCCCCTCTGGAATATTGCCGGTCCCCACACCGGCAACCTTCTAAGCCGGGCCCCTTGCGGGGCCCGGTTTTTTCTTGGGTCTTGTCCCGCTGCCGTCTTTGGCTCAGCGGAAGCGGGCTATGTAATAGGCGAGATCGACGATCTGCGCGTCGGTGACCTCGGCCAGCACCTCGGCCATGGTGCCGTCGTAGCCGTGCCGCGTGTTGTTCTTGTACTCGCGCAGCGTCTTGACCAGGTAATCCTCGCGCTGGTCGGCGATACGCGGGATGTTGTCGCGGCCCGACAGATCGAGATTGTGACAGCTGTTGCAGCGGTTCTGCGTGATCAGCACGGCGGCGCGTTGCATGCGCGCGGGCTCGCCGGTGTCGGCGGGCGGTTTCGGCGGCGGCAGCTTGGAGATGAAATCGGAGAAGGCGCGCAGGTCGTCGTCGGTGAAGTTTTTGGTCATCTCGTTCATGACCTCGACCTCGCGTTGCTTCTCGCGAAACAGGTAAAGCTGAATCAGCACATAGGGCGCGGTCTGCCCGCCGAGCGAGGGGATTTCCGGCGTTTCCGATTGGCCGCTGGCGCCATGGCAGGCGAGGCACGGCGCCGCGCGCTCGGCCAATGTCTCGGCGGCGGGCGCTTGACCGGCCGCGAAAATGAGCGCTGCGGCGGCGAACAGGTGACGCGTGATGAATGTCGGCATGGACCATCCAAATAAAAAGCCGGGGGCCGTGGCCCCCGGCCGTTCGCGTTCCCGTCAGCGGCTGGCGGTATGCGCCTTGCCGTAGGTGATGCGATAGATCGCGCCGTTCCAGTCGTCGGAAATCAGCATCGATCCGTCTTTCATGATTTCGACGTCCACCGGACGGCCGACATAGTTGTTGTTCTGGAGGAAACCGGTGAGGAAGACCTCCGACGACTTCACGTTGCCCGCCTTATTGAGGTGGTAAACGATGATGTCGCCGCCGAACTTCTTCGACCGATTCCACGAGCCGTGGCGGGCGAGGAAGATCGCGTCCTTGTACTTCTTCGGGAACATGCTGCCCGTGTAGAAGCGCAAGCCGAGGCCGGCCGAATGCGGGCCGGTCAGGGCGATCGGCGGCGTATAGTCGCTGCAGGAGTGACCCCAGCCGAATTCGGGATCCGGCAGGTTACCCTGGTAGCAATAGGGCGCGCCGAAATCCTCACCCACTTTGGTGACGCGGTTGAGTTCATCCTGCGGCACGTCTTCGGACATCCAGTCGCGGCCGTTGTCGGAGAAGTAAAGCTGGTGATTGACCGGATTCCAGTCGAAGCCGACCGAATTGCGCACGCCGAGCGCGACGTTTTCGCGGCCGGTGCCGTCGAGATTGATGCGCCGGATCTGGCCGTGATCCTTGTCGTGCAGCACGTTGTTGCCCGGCTGGCCGACCGGAATGTAGAGCTTGTTGTCGGGGCCGATGCCGATGAACTTCCAGCCGTGCGCCTCGTCCTTCGGCAGATCCTTATAGATCACCGTCGGCTTCGGCGGGCTGTCGAGCACGTTCTCGACATTGTCGATCTTGGAGATCTGCGACAGCTCGGCGATGTAGAGCGTGCCATTGTGGTAGGCGAGGCCGTTCGGGCGATAGAGACCTGAGGCAACCGTCTTCAACTCGGTCTTGCCGTCCTTCTTGACCACGGCGGTGACCTTGTTGCCAAAGCGGGTTCCAACGAAGACCGTGCCCTTGTCGCCGATGCGCAGCGAGCGCGCGTTGGCGATGCCTGAGGCATAGACCTCGATGTGGAAGCCGGGCGGCAGCTTGAGCATCGCCGTCGGCAGTTTGTCGGCCGGCGCCGGCAGCGGCGGCGCGGCGACCGGCGCGAGCTTGGCGGCGGCCTGGTTGCCCTCGGGACGGCCGATCAGCGGCGAGCCTGGCGGCAAAGCCGGCGCGGCCTTGGCCATCGGCGGTGCAGCGGCCGGCGGCGGAGCCGGTGCTGCAGCAGGCGGTGCAGGTGGTGCGGCAGCCGGCGGTTGCTGGGCGAAGGCCGGCGCGATGAACAAGAGACCGGCAAACGTGCCGGCGAGCAGAACGCTGCGCCGGGCGGTGACACGCGGAATCATCGAAGTCCTCCCTGATGCGGAGGCGCTTGACCCGCGAGATCCGATCGAGAACGGCCCCGGAGCGCGCCCCCATCGCCTGAAGTCTCCACCATTTAGCGGGGCGGTGGCAATCGGGGGGTCGCGCAATTTTCCGTGTGAGGGAACCGCGCTCAAGAATGCCGGTAGCTGTAGGGCGTTTCCTCTCGCACTGCGGCCAATTGCTCGACCAGGGCATGATGCGGCGACAGGTGGCAGACCGGATCGGCGGCGCGTGCATTGCCGGCAATCAGAAAGGCCTGGCAGCGGCAGCCGCCGAAATCCTGGTCGCGCCGCGCGCAGCTTCTGCACGGCTCCAGCATCCAATCGGTGCCGCGGAAGGCCATGAACGCCGGCGAGGACCGCCAGATCTCAGCGAGGGAATGCTCGCGGACGTTCCAGAATTCGACGCCGGGAATGACCTCGGCGGCGTGGCAGGGCAGCACGCGGCCCGCCGGCGTGACGTTGAGGGAGCGGCGGCCCCAGCCGCCGACACAAGGTTTTGGAAAGCGCGCGTAATAGTCGGGCACGACGGCGTCGATGACGATGCGGCCGCGATGCCTGGCGCGCAGCGCCTCGACATCGCCCACTGCCCGTTCGACCTGCTCGCGCGACGGCATCAGCGCGGCGCGGTTCTTCAGCGCCCAGCCGTAATACTGCACATGGGCGATCTCGACGCGAGACGCTCCGAGCGATAGCGCCAGCTCCACCATCGCACCGATCCGGCCGATATTGGCGCGATGCACCACCATGTTGACGGTGAGCGGCAGGCCGAGCTTGACCACTTCGGCAGCCAGCGCGCGCTTGCGCGCCGAGGCACCCTCGTAACCTGCGATATGATCGGCCGATTTCTCCTCGCTGTCCTGGATGGAAATCTGCACGTGATCGAGACCGGCGTCGGCAAGCGCGGCGAGCGTTTGCGGCGTCAGCCCGACCGCCGAGGTGATCAAGTTGCTATAGAGGTTCGCCTCGCGCGCGGCCTTGACGAGATCGGCAAGATCGCGCCGCGCCGCGGGCTCGCCGCCCGAGAGATGCACCTGCAGCACCCCGAGCGCGGCGGCCTCCTTGAACACGCGGGCCCAGGTGGCGGTATCGAGTTCGTCGGCGCGGGAATCGAGGGCCAGCGGGTTCGAGCAATAGGGACAGCCGAGCGGGCAGCGGTGCGTGAGTTCGGCCAGCAGGCCGAGGGGAGCCGGTATTGGGACCGGAGCGTTCACGCCATCTCCAACAATTTCTTTTCTACCAAACCGCCGAGCAGCTTGACCACGTCGGCATGGATGCGCTCGCGCGGCGCATTGAAGGTCGCGGCGAGGTCGTTGACGATTTGCTTAATCGTCGCCTCGCCGGTGCAGCGCTTGAGGATTTCGTGCGAAATCGCATCGGCCTTGAATACCCGTTCCGGCGCCAGCAACAGCCAGCCGCCCTGTGCCTCGTTGTGCGTCAGCCGCACGCCGCGCGGAAGCCTTGGACGCGCTGTGTCGACAACTTCAGTCATGCGGCACGAAAGCGCCCGGCGGCACGTGGCCGGGCGATACATAGGCGTAATGGAGCGCGTCGAGCATCGACCACAGCACGCCGCATTTGAACTCGAGCGCGGCGAGCACGGCCTGCTGCTGCGCCGGCGTCTTGGCGTTCTGCTTGACGTAGTTGAGCGCGAAATCGGCGTCGCGCTGCGCCTGCGGCGGACGCTTGTCGAAATAGGAAAGCGTCTCGCGGGTGACGAAGGGGTAACTCGCCAGCATCCCGGCCATGCGCTCGGTAATGATGACTGGCGAGAACATCTCGGTGAGCGAGGAAGCGATCGCCTCGAGCAGCGTCTTCTCGCGCACGAAATGCACGTAGGCCTCGACCGCAAACCGGGTCCCCGGCAAGAGGCCCCGCAGCGAGGTGACGTAATCGCGGTCGAGGCCGAGACCGTCGGTAAGCTTAAGCCAACGCGCGATGCCGCCGTCGCCGTCCCGCTCGCCATCGTGATCGACCAGCCGCGTGCGCCATTCGCGGCGCACGGCCGAATCCTCGCAGCGCGCGATCAGGCTCGCGTCCTTGATCGGGATCATCGCCTGGTAATAGTAACGATTGAGCGCCCAGGCCTGCACTTGGCCCTTGGTGCATTTGCCGCCATGCAGCAGGCCATGGAACGGATGGAGGCGGTGATAACGCCTGGCGCCGATATCGCGTAGCGCGGCTTCGAGCTCATCGGGCGACAACAGTTTCACAACACGATCTCCATGCCATCCTCGGCCACCTGCCAGCCGACGGCTTCGACTTTTCTGCGCTCGGGCGAACCGTCGATCAGCATCGGATTGGTATTGTTGATGTGAATGAAAATGCGCCGCGCCCTAAAGCCTTGCAAGGCCTGCAAGCTACCGCCCTCGCCGTCGACCGGCATGTGACCCATGCGGCGACCGGTTTTCGTGCCGGTGCCAGATTTCAGCATCTCGTCATCGGTGAACAAAGTGCCGTCGAACAGGACCACGTCGGCACGCGCCAAGCGCGCGCGCATGGCTTCGGTCACCCCCGCGGCGCCGGGGACAAAGACAAGGCGCGCGCCGTTGTGCGACAGCTCGATGCCGACATTGGCAGCGCTTTCGACATCGGTCTTTGGGGCCTCGCCTTCGAGATAGAGCGGCAATTTGCCTGGCACCATGAACAGGCTCGCTTCTATGCCCCCGGCCAGCATAAAGCGCTCGCCCGGGTTTACCGCGCGGCGCGCCATTGCGCCCATGGCGCCGAACATGGCGTTGGCGGCGACCGCAGCGTGGCTTGCCGGCGTCGCGTAGAGCGTGAACGGGGTCGACTCGCGCAGCGACAACAGACCGGCAATCTGATCGATCTCCGCACCGGTCAGCACCACGGCATCGATCGGGCTGCTGCGCAGCGCGCCTTGCGGATGCAGCGCGCGGGTGCCGCGAATCTGCGCGCCAAGATCGGGCGAAGCGTTGATCAGCGTCCAGCGGCCGTCGCCGGCCGAGACCGCAATCCCGGCCTGGGTGCGCGCCCGCACGCGTTTATCGCCCGCCCAGGCAAGCGCGCACACCGGACAGCGGCAATTCCACTGCGGAAAAGCACCACCCGCCGCCGAACCGAGCACAATGGCGGTGAGACGCCCCATCTACCGGGCATCAAACGAAAGAGGCGAAGGAATCAGAACTCGGCCGGCAGATAGCCGTTGATTTCGAGCCCGATGCAGATCTCGACGAGGATCGGAGTGGTCCAAGCCATGGCGTTCCCTTTCGTCCGCTCTTAGGTGGCGGAAGCAGAAAAAATAATAGCCGAACGACTCGGTGGTGTCAGCAGGGTTTGGGCTAACCGCTTCACGAAGATGTCATCGGGTATAAGGAGGATAAACGGGTGCGGGAACCGTCCGCCCTTGGAACGGTTGGCGTAGGTTAGCAACTGCAGCAATACCAAATTTGCGCCCAAAACGGGCGGTTTTTGCACCCTGTGCAAAATAGCAACAGTCGCAGCCTGTTCGGACTGAACCATTGGGAAATGCGTAACTACAAAGGGACTATGAGGTAGAATACGCAAGCAATTGGGGGCCTGTTTGGCCCCCCGCTCACCTTGGGGAGAACTACTGGTGAAAACTGCCCGATTTAGCCGCCTGTTGGCCACCACCGCCCTCGGCGTGGTGCTGGTGTTCGCAAGTCATGCCGGCATGGCGCAACAATCCAATCAGCAGATCGATTCGGCGGTGCCGATGCCGGACACCGACCAGTTGCCGCCGCTGACGGCCAAAGATATCGCCGTCGCGCCCGACGCCGCCAAGGTTGAGAGCAAGCAGCAGGATATCGCGCCGGCGCCCGAACCGGCGAAAGCCGCCGCCACCCCGGCCGCCGCCCCGGTGTCGCCGACCGCCGACAGCGCGGTCGCCGACCAACTGCGCGATCTCGTCGCTGGCAAGCTGGATCACTTCGTAGCGCGAAAACCGGATCGGGAAGGCGTCGAGGCCTTCTACAAGGCGCGCGACTACAAGCCGTTTCTGGTCGCCGATGGGGCGCTCGATACGCGCGGCAAGGCCGTGGTCGCGTTCCTCGGCCAGGTCGATACCGACGGTCTCAATCCCGCAGACTACCCGAGCCCGGATTTCAAGTCGGCGACAACGCCGCAAGCGCTCGCCGAAGACGAGCTCAAGCTCGTCAACTCGGTGCTGACCTATGCGCGCCATGCGCAGATCGGGCAAATTCATTTCAGCCGCGTCGGCGCCGACATCGACTTCAAGCAGGTGGCGCCGGAACCGGCGGACGTGCTGGCCAAGATCGCGGGCGCGGACGACGTCGCCGCCGCACTCGACGGCTACAATCCGCCGCAGCCCGAATTCAAGGCGCTCAAGGCCAAGCTCGCCGAATTGCGCAAGGGCGCACTCGCGCCCAAGGCCGAGGAAGAGAAGAAGCCTGACCTCGTGCACATCGGCGAAGGCAAGACTTTGCACGTCGGCATGAAGGACCCGCGCGTGGTGCTGCTGCGCAAGCGGCTCGACGTCCCCGGCGACAAGACCAGTCAGCTTTACGACGACGCCGTTAGCGACGCGGTGAAGACATTCCAGACCGAGGCCGACATCGATGTCGACGGCAATCTCGGGCCGAACACGCTACGCGCGCTTAACGGCGAGAAGAAGGTGGCTCGCGGCCCGACCGCCGATCCGATCGATACGGTCATCGTCAACATGGAGCGCTGGCGCTGGTTCCCGCGCGATCTTGGCAATCCGCACGTAGTCGTCAACGTGCCGGACTACACCTTGACGCTCTACAACGACGGCAAGCCCTATTGGAAGACCAAGATCGTCGCCGGCAAGCCGGGCAAGGCAACGCCGATGACCAGCGCGGAGATGAAATTCATCACCGTCAACCCGACCTGGAACGTGCCGCCGTCGATCATCGAGAACGAATATCTGCCGGCGCTGCAGCAGGATCCCGAGGCACTCGACCGCATCGGCCTCAAGCTGACGCAGGACGCCGACGGCACCATCCATATCTCGCAGCCGCCGGGCGCCGGCAATGCGCTCGGCCGCATCCGCTTCAACTTCCCCAATAAGTTTCTGGTGTACCAGCACGACACGCCGGACAAGTACCTATTCGCGCGCGCCGAGCGCGCCTACAGCCACGGCTGCATGCGCGTGCAGAACCCGCTGATGTACGGCGAGAAGCTGCTGTCGCTGGTCGACCCGCAGGCGCACTACACCGCAGCGAAGCTTGAGAGCATGTTCGGAGGCAACGAGATCAACATCAACTTCCCGAAGTTCATCTGGGTGCACCTGAGCTACCAGACGGCCTTCGTCGATGAAGACGGCAAGCTGGAGTTCCGCAAGGACGTCTACGGCCGCGACGCGAGGATGATCGCCATCCTCAAGAGCAACGCCGAGCGCAAGGTCGCCGACATCGCCATCGAGCGGAGGCCGGACGCGTCGTCGAAGCCGGTGCGGGCGCCGATCGGGATGTACGGCGGCGGCAGCACGGGCTACTCGGGCGGCGGCTTCTTCGATTTCCTGTTCGGCGGTCCGCATTCGGCGCCAGTACCGACCACGCGGCAGCGTCCGCCGGCCGGTCAGCGCATGGGCAACAACGGACGCTATTTCTTCCGCTGATCGCGCAATTCGACAATCGCAATCGAGAACGCCGGCGAGCCGATCGCCGGCGTTTTTGCTTCCAGGCGGCCGGCGGGATTGCTGAATTCCAAGCGGAACGCTAAGCACAGCCGAAAGGGGCTTTGGATCCAATTATGTGCGGTATCGCGGGCTTTATTGCAGGCCGGACGCGGGGGACCAGCCAGCAGCTTGGCGAGATCGCCGGTTCGATGAACGCCAGCCTGCATTACCGCGGTCCGGACGACGGCGGCCTCTGGATCGACGCCGAGGCCGGCGTTGCCTTGGCCCACCGCCGGTTATCGATCCTCGATCTCTCGCCGGCCGGCGCGCAACCCATGACCTCGGCAGACGGCCGTTACGTGATCATCTACAACGGCGAGGTCTACAGCCACGAGGATATGCGCCCGTCGTTGAGCGCGCGCGGCGTCCCGTTTCGCGGCCATTCGGACACCGAGGTGATCCTTGAATCGATTGCCGCTTTCGGCGTCGAGAAGACGCTGCACCAATTGATCGGCATGTTTGCGATCGCGCTGTGGGACCGGCGCGAGCGCACGTTGACGCTGATGCGGGACCGTCTCGGCATCAAACCGCTGTATTGGGCGAAATTCGGCGATCTTTTCATCTTCGGCTCCGAACTCAAGGCGCTTCGGGCGCATCCTGGCTGGACGCCGCGCATCAATCAGAGCGCGGTGGCGAGCTACATGCGGCTCGCTTACGTGCCGGCGCCCCACACGGTTTACGAGGGCGTCAACAAGCTCGAGCCCGGAAGCTTTCTCACGTTCCCCGCCGGCGGCGAACCTCACATCATCCACTATTGGAACGCCCGCGACGCCGCGCTCGCCGGCCTGTCGGATCCGCTGCACGGCAGCGACGGCGAACTCACCGACGCGCTCGATGCGATACTCAAGGACGCGGTCAAGCGGCGGATGATCGCGGATGTGCCGGTCGGCGCCTTTCTCTCCGGCGGCGTCGATTCCTCGGCGGTTGTCGCATTGATGCAAGATGCCAACGCCAGCAAGGTGAAGACCTACAGCATCGGCTTCGATTTCGCCGACTTCAACGAGGCTCCGCATGCCGCCGCGGTGGCGCGGCATCTCGGCACCGAACATACCGAGATGACGGTGACGGCGCGCCAGGCGCTCGACGTGATCCCGGCATTGCCGGAGATGTACGACGAGCCCTTTGCGGATTCCTCGCAAATCCCGACGCATCTCGTCTCCGCCATGGCCCGCCGCCACGTCAAGGTCGCGCTGTCGGGCGACGGCGGCGACGAGCTGTTCGCCGGTTACAACCGCTACCAGCTCACGCAAAAATCCTGGTCGAGTTTGTCATTGCTGCCGCACGTTGCCCGGCGCGCCCTCGCCAAGGGTCTCACCGCCTTGTCGCCGGAACGCTGGTCACGCTTGTTATCGGCATTGCCTGCGAAGTTGCCGGGACAGATCGGCGACAAACTCCACAAGTTCGCCGCGGTGGTGACGCTTCCCGACGGCGATGCCGTCTACCGGCGTCTGATCACGCATTGGGAGCCGGAAACGGTAATGCCCGGGATCGCGGAGCCGAAAGGGATATTTTGGGATTCGTCCCTGGCAAACGAGATGCCGCAGTTGCTGCATCGCATGCAGTTTCGCGATCTCGTCACGTATCTGCCCGATGACATCCTGACCAAAGTAGATCGCGCCAGCATGGCGGTGGCCCTGGAAGTGCGCGTGCCGATCCTCGATCACCGCGTCGTCGAATTTTCCTGGCGGCTGCCGCAGCGGGCCAAGATCCGCCGCGGCCAAAGCAAGTGGCTGCTGCGCCAATTGCTCTACCGCTACGTGCCGCGCGAATTGATCGAACGGCCGAAGATGGGGTTCGGCGTTCCCCTCGCCGACTGGTTGCGCGGCCCGTTGCGCGACTGGTGCGAGTCACTGCTGTCGGAACAGCGCCTGCGCGAAGGCGGGCTGTTCGATACCGCATACGTCCGCCGGCACTGGAGCGAGCACTTGAGCGGACACCGCAACTGGCAATATCTGCTGTGGTGCGTCTTGATGTTCGAGGCCTGGCGCGAACGCTGGAATCCGCAATGACGCGGCCGACGGTTCTCCACGTCATTCCCAGCCTCGCAACGGGGGGCGCCGAGCACATGCTCGCTTCGCTGGTGACGGCAAACCGCACGGCATCCTATCCCCAAGCGGTGGTGAATCTCATGGGAGGCGGCACCTATGCCGAGCCCATTCGGAAGGCCGGCGTGCCGATCTACGAGCTTGGGTTGAACCTGTTCAACGGGCCGATCGTGGTTCTTCGGCTCGCATCGCTCATCCGCAAACTGTCGCCGGTCTCGATCCAAAGCTGGCTTTACTACGGCGACCTCATCGCGACGCTCGCGCTTGTTCTTTCCGGGCGCCGGCGGAAAACGAAGCTTTACTGGGGCGTTCGCTGTTCCGATATCAGCCAGCGCTTCAATGCACGATCGCGACTGATCGTCGCGGCGTGCGTGCGCCTGTCGCATCTTCCGGATGCGGTCGTCGCCAACTCCTACGCCGGTCGTCGCGATCACGAGCGAATCGGCTATCGGCCGGCGGCTTTTGCCGTCATTCCGAACGGTGTCGATACTACCAAGTTCAGGTCGAGCAGCGCGGATCGTGCACGCATCCGTGGTGAACTTGGCATTGCCGAGACCACACCATTCGTTATTCATGTTGGGCGCGTCAATCCGATGAAGGATCACGCGACGTTTCTCCGGGTTGCCGCCGCCATGCCGGAAGTTCGTTTTGCGGCAATAGGACACGGCACCGAGGCCCTGCAAACTCCACCAAATGTGCTAAAGTTAGGGCTTCGTCACGACCTACAAGCGATATACGCCGCCGCCGATTGCTTGATTTCCACGTCACTCTTCGGTGAAGGTTTCTCAAATGTTATCGCGGAGGCCATGGCGAGCGGAATTCCCGCGGTGGCGACCGACATCGGCGATGCCCGAGAGATCATCGGCGATGCCGGTTTCGTGGTGCCGCCGGGGAATGCCGAAGCCATCGCCGTCGCCCTGCGGACGTTGCTGAGTGAGAATGCGGAGCGCCGCCGCGAACGCGCCAGGCAGTGCCGGGAGCGTATTGCGACGCGCTTTTCGCTCGAACGCGCTGTGGCGCACTTCGACGCGCTTTATACCGGCGGCTTGAACGCGATCGGGGGCAATCGTGACGCCGGCCCATGACGGACCCAGAAGCCCGCGCGATCGGTAAGCCCCTATGCTTGGTGTTCTGAAATCGGTGGCGATGCGCGACGTGGCGTCCGGGCTTGCCGCCCGCGTGGTGCCCGGCTTGGCGTCGGTCCTCGCGGTTCCGCTGCTCGTGCACGTGCTCGGTCCGCAGCACTACGCGGCGATCGGCATCATGCTCACTGTTCAGGCGTTGTCGATGTTGCTCGACGTCGGGCTGGCGACCTCGATCGGCCGGCAGGCAGCATGGCTGACCGGCGTCAACGCTTCGTCGCGGGAATTCGGCGCGATGCTGCACAGCTTCGAAATTCCTTACCTGTTCGTCACTGCCATCGTCCTGCTGATCGGCACGCTCGCCGGCCGTTCCATTCTCACCGTGGTCTTTCATCTCGAGCCGGAATCGATCGGGCTGAGCAGCGCGGGTATCGTTTTCCTGTTCGCAAGCATCGGCGTGCGTTTCCCGTTCTGGCTCTATTTCAGTTATCTGTCGGGCCGCCGCTATATCCAAACTGCCAACTACATCTTCCTGATGGCCGAGTGTGCGCGCATCCTCGGTGGGCTCGCCTTGATGATCTGGGTCGCGGCGGATCTGTCGCTCTTTTTCTTCTGGCAACTCCTCGTCGGCGTCATCGCCAGCGCAGTCGCAGTCGCAGTCGCCTACAAGATTACCGGCGTCGTTCGCGTGCCGCCGGCCTGGAGTGGATTGATGGAGCTGCGCGGCGTGCTGCTCGGCGCCGGACAAATGCTGCTGCTGTCCGGGCTCGCCAACAACCTCGACAAGTTCTTCCTGCCGCGATTTGTCAGCGCGGCTGAGTATGGCATCTATGTCGCGGTCGCGCAGCTCGCGATCAGCAATTTCCTCATTGTCCATTCCGTCTGGGCGGCATTCCATCCGCGCCTGTTGGGAGCAATGGCTGCGCGCGATAATAAGTCAACGCATCAGGCCTTCCTCTCGGCGGCCGGCGTGATGATCGCGCTGTGCTGCGCCTTCATGGTGGGTACCATGACGGCGACTCCGGCGATTTTGCACTTGTGGGTTGGCGACCGAGGTAAGGGCTTTGGCTGGGTGCTGATCCTGATCGTCGCCGGCTACGGCCTCGTCGGGCTGTTGGATCTCGCGATCAGCATCCACCAGGCTGCCGGCCGTTATTTCCCGACACCGTTGATATTTGCCGTAGCCATCGTCGTCGTTCCCATCACCGGCTATTTGTCGCTGCCCCGCATCGACGTGACATCGGTCGCAGCCATGTGGACAACGATTTATGTGCTCATCTTCCTCGCCAGCGGCTTCGCCTTCCGGCTCTATGCGCCGCGACTTCTGCCGTTATGGATAACCTATGTGATCGTACCCTTTGTGCTGGCGCTGTTTGCCGGAGCACTCTTATCAACTTGGACGCATGGGCTCGCCGCGCCAGTACAATTGTCGTTCGCCGTTGCCTTCGCCACACTGACTGGTCTGCTGGTCGTGGTCTTCAATCCGGCGATCCGTTATTGGGTCAGATACCATCTGGCGAAAGAACCGCGCTGATACGTCTATCCATCATGACACCGACCGCCTTGCTATCCAGGTCGACCGGAACACGATAAATAGACCAACCTCTCGGAAACCCCGCCATGACCACGTCCGATATCCTTCTCGTCGAACGCCCCGCGGATGCCGTCATCGTGCTGCGGCTCAACCGGCCGGATGTACGCAACGCGCTCAATCTCGACATCCGCATACGGCTCGCCGACGAAGTCACGCGCGCCGCGGCTGATCCGGCGGTCCGCTGCGTGATCATCACCGGCTCCGACACCGTGTTCGCCGCCGGCGCCGACATCAAGGCGATGGCGGAGGCCGATCCGATCGAGATCATGGCGCGCAATCAGCAGAAATATTGGCGCACCATCATGGACTGCCCAAAGCCGGTGATCGCCGCGATCGAAGGTTACGCGCTCGGCGGCGGCCTGGAATTGGCGCTCTGTGCCGATATCATCGTCGCCGGCGACAGCGCCAAGCTCGGCCTGCCCGAAGTAAAGCTCGGCATCCTCGCTGGCGGCGGCGGCACGCAGAAACTGACCCGCCTCGTCGGCAGCAAGCGCGCCATGCTGCTGCTGCTGACCGGACGAATGTTCGGCGCGACGGAAGCGCTCGCCATGGGGGTGATCAGCGATGTGGCGCCGGCAGGCCAAGCGCTCAAGCGAGCACTCGAAATCGCCACCGAAATCGCGGCGCAGCCGCCAATCGCGGTGATGCAGATCAAGGAGATCGTCAACGCCGGCATCAACGCGCCGCTCGACGCCGCGCTGATGTTGGAGCGCAAGGCGCTCTTGCTGCAGTTCGCGACGCAAGATCAGAAGGAGGGCATGCGGGCCTTCCTCGAAAAGCGCAAGCCGAAATACGAAGGGAAGTGAGCGTGCAGGATCTGCAGCGGGGCGATCTACTCGTCGCCGTCATCGGCACCGGCACCATGGGACGCGGCATCGCCCAGGTCTGCGCGCAGGCCGGCATGACCGCGCTGATGTTCGATTCACGCGCCGGCGCGGCGCGCGAGGCAGTGGCGACGATCGACAAGGCCCTCGACGGCCTGGTGACGAAAGGCCGCATGACCGCAGACGTCAAGCTTGGCGTGATGAGTCGACTGCGCGCCGTCGGCTCGCTTGATGAACTGGCCGGCGCCGGCATCGCCATCGAGGCGATCGTCGAAGAGCTCGCGGCCAAGCGCGAATTGTTTCGCGCACTGGAGCAGCGCCTTGCACCCGACGCGGTGATCGCCACCAACACATCCTCGATTTCGGTGACCGAGATCGCCGCCGGCTGCGCCAATCCGGCGCGCGTCGGCGGCCTGCACTTCTTCAATCCGCCACCATTGATGCGCTTGGTCGAGGTGATCGCCGGCCTGCGCAGCGATCCCGCCTTGGTGCCGGCGCTCACCGGCTTCGCGAAACGCATCGGCAAGCACCCGGTGGTGGCGACCGATACGCCGGGCTTCGTGGTCAACCATGCCGGCCGCGCCTACGGGCCGGAGGCGCTGCGCATCGTCGCGCAGGGCATCGCCTCGCCGCGCGAGGTCGACCTGTTGATGAAGGAAGCCGCGGGCTTCCGCATGGGGCCGTTCGAACTGCTCGATCTGATCGGCGCCGACGTTACCCACGCGGTGATGCAGAGCATCTACCGGCAGTATTTCGACGAACCGATGTACCAGCCATCGGCGGAAATGACTGTGCGCGTGGCCGGCGGCTTGCTCGGCCGCAAGACCAAACAGGGCTTCTACAATTACGACGGGCCACCGCAACCGGCCGCGCCGACCGCCACCGTTGTGGCGCAGCCCAAGCCGGCATCGGCCTTTGTCGCCGACGAGGACGGCGGACGCGAACTCGCGGAATGGCTCAACGCCGCGGGCATTAGGACGCAGCTCGGCGGCACGCCGCCCGCGGGCGTGATTTGTTTCGTAACGCCGCTCGGCGAAGACGCAACCGCGGCCATCGTCCGCCTCAAGCTCGATCCAACGCGTACGGTCGCCATCGACATGTTGGGCGGTCTCAAGACCCGCCGCACGGTCATGAAAAACCCGCTCACTACACCGGAAGCATTGGGCGCGGCGGTTGCGGCGCTGTCGGACGGGGCGGCTGTCACCGTCATCAACGACAGTCCGGGCTTCGTGGTGCAGCGCCTGCTGGCGATGATCGTCAATGTCGGCACGCGCATCGCCGAACTGCGTATCGCGGCCCCTTCGGACATCGACACCGCGGTCGAACTGGGACTGAATTATCCGAAGGGCCCGCTGGCGCTCGGCGACATGCTGGGCGCGGCCAAAGTGCTCGCCGTCCTCGACGGCATGCAGGCGGTGACCCACGACCCGAAATATCGCGCCACCGCCTGGCTGCGGCGACGCGCGCGCCTCGGCATATCGCTGCTGATGCCGGATTGATCGGGATTTTTGATGGTACAGGCGGGTGGACTTGAACCACCGACCTCTGGTTCCACAGACCAGCGCTCTAACCAACTGAGCTACGCCTGCACGGTCTCGTCTCTTAGACGAGCGGGCCGGAACCTAGGTTCAGGGGGCGGTTTTGGCAAGCGGCTTTGCCCGGCCCGGCCAAGCAAAAACCCGGGCGCTGTGTGCGCCCGGGTTTTGTTTATCGGGTCGTGCGCGAAGCGCGTTACGCCGCCTTGCTGAAGGCGGTGGTCAGCGTTTCCTTGATCGGCGCGGTGGTCTCCGCCGCGACTTTCTGCGCGTGATCGGCGAGGTCCTTGGCCTGCGCGGTCACGGTGTCGAACTGCGTGCGCATGAAGCCCGAGGAGAGCTCGACGACTTCCGAGGCCGACTTGGCGCCGAGCAGTTGGGTCATCAAATCGAAGGCGGCATTGCTGTTGGCGCGCGTGGTCTCGATCAGCTTGAGGCCGTAGTCCGCGTAGCCCTTGGACGCCTTGGCGTAGGTGTCTTCGAGCATTTCCGTCGCGTCTTCCGCAGCGGTCTTCATCTTCTCGTAGCCCTCCTTGGCCTGCGCGATGCTCTTCTCGGCGAGCTCACGGAAGGCGGAGGGAAACTCGATCTTCGGCATTTCGAATTTGGGCATTTCAAACTTCGGCATTTCGAAGGGGGTGATTTCGGCCATGACGATGATCCTCGGCTTGGAGAGCTTCCGGCGATTGGCGAGCCGCCGCCCTCATATTCAAACGGCTCGCGCGTGTTTCAGGTGTCGCCCGTCTCAGCAGCGCCAAAACAGAGGCACCTTGGCGAGCGCTACAAAACTCATATAGCATCAATTTTGGTGCATTGCAACAAAAATATTGCGATGCACAAAACAGTCATAAAATACCCTTCCCGCCACGCCGGCGGCAAAAATGACATCAAAACCGGGCGAATTCACCTTAATCAGTGCTGGCCGGCCAATTTGGCCATCTGTTTGCTCAATTCCTTGGCCTGCTCAGTGAGCGCCGCGATCTGGCTTTTCACGTAATCCGTATGCAAGGCAGTCAGTTCCTGCGCGTCCTTGGCGTGCACCAGCTTTTCAGCGAATTCAAATGAGGACGCGACATTTTTCTGAGTGAAGCCGATCGCCAAGTCGCCGATCTCCTTGGCGCCGCTGCGTGCCGTCGCGGCCTGCGATTCGGCGGTATTGACCGCGTGCTTGGCGGCGGAAATGAAACCATCGAAGGCCTGTTTGGCCTGTTCCACGCTCTTCTCGGCGAATGCGCGCATTTCCGCCGGAACCTCGAACTTCCCATTGCCTTCGTTCGCCATGACATCCTCCTGCCTCGGGGCACCGGCCGCCACTGCCGGTCGTTAACGCTGTATCTAGGGCGGGGCCCGGCCCGCGCCAGAGCCGCGCTGCAACATTAAGGTTATCCCACGTTGCCAGCGTATGACAGGTGCCTCCGCGTGGACGCTCCGGCCCGGTATCCGTATTAAGGGTTTGTTAGGCCTGAACGAACGACCTGCGCAATGGATGGGACCGAGTTTCAGTTCGCCTGTCTTACGGATGAGCGGCTCGCCGCGCATGCCTTAAGCCCGACGCCGGTCTGGCTGTGGAGCAGCGATGGAAAGCGCGTTCTATGGGCGAACCCCATCGCCGCAGCGGTCTTCGACACTGCCTCGCCCAGTGCGCTCGCGGCAATTCAATTCGCGCCCAGCCACGCCGCGGCGGCACAAATCGCGCGTATGGCCGGCACGTTGCCGGCGGGCAGTGCGCCGCGACTGGAACGCCTGCGCGGATTCGGCGCCGGCTACGGCGGCCGGCTGGTCTGCCTGTGCTCGCGCATCGTGCTTGCCGATAACACGTCCGCGGTCCTGGTGGTTTCGACCGAGCGCGCCGCCAAGGACCTCAGTCTGGCCGAACGTGCGCAACGACTGCTGATCGATCTGCAGCGGCCGGCGGCGATTTTTTCCGCCGACGGCGAACTGATCGCAGCGTCACCGCAAGCGGGCGAACGCTTCGGCGACAAGCGCGATCTCATGGCGCTCGGCGCCGAGCGCCTAGCCCGCGAAGCCACGCTCAACGGCCGTGCCGACGGCGAGATCGCTGCCTGGCCGGCCAGCGTCCTCCGCCTCGGCGCCGGTGCAACGATCACCCTTTTGGTGGCTTTCGACGCCGCCGCGCAGCCTCGGCGCATTGCCACGGTCACCCAGCCGGCGCCTACCGTCCCCAATCCGGTCGCGGCGGAAGCTCTCGCGCGGCGCTTTCCGCTGCGCTTTGTCTGGCAGACCGATGCAGAGAACCGTTTCACCTTCGGCAGCGACGATTTCGCCAAGCTGCTCGGACCGCAAACCGATGTCCTGCTCGGCCGGCCGTGGACGGATATCGCCGCCGCGCTGAAAATCGACCCGCAGGGCGCGGTCGCCAGCGCGCTTGCCGCGCGCGGTACGTTTAGCGGTCTGGTCTTGCCCTGGCCGATCGATGACGGAGAGCCTTTGCCGGTCGAATTGTCCGGCCTGCCGGTGTTCGACCGCGAACGCCGCTTCACCGGTTTCCGCGGTTTCGGCCTTTGCCGTGACGTCGATCGCATCGCCGCGCTGATGCGGCAGCGCATGCAGTCGGAACCGGCAGCGGCCAAGACGAAGGCGCCGGCAGACAATGTCTTGGTCCTCTCGACGCCACCTGGAGAACCGCCCGCGCTCAGTCCCGGCGAGCGGAGCGCCTTCGAGGAGCTGGCGCGCGAACTCAGCGCGCGCCTCAAAGGCAGCATGACCAAGTCCGCCGAGCCGAACGCGGCGGCTGCGCCGGTCGCCCAGCCGCCACGCGCCGCCCGCATCGGCGACGCCGCCCGCGACCTGCAGCAGGGCCGACCCATTTTCGACCGGCTGCCGGTCGGCATTCTGGTTTACCGGCTGAGCACGCTGCTCTATGCCAATCGTGCCTTCCTTGACTGGACCGGTTACCCCTCGCTCGAGGCCTTGAATGAGGCCGGCGGCCTCGACAGCCTGTTCATCGATACCAAAGTTGAGCCGCCCGGTGCCTCGCCTGCCAACGGCAAGGCGTTGACCATCGCCACCGTCGACGGCGATCGGAAGCCGGTCGAGGGACGCTTGTTCAACGTGCCCTGGAACGAGGAAAACGCGCTGGTGCTGATGATCAGCACCCATGCCCCCGCACCCGCCGAAGCTCGAGTCGATACGGTGGCCTTGCGCCGACTGGAAAGCGAAAACGATGAGCTCAAATCGATCCTCGATACTGCCACCGACGGCGTGCTCGTGCTCGACCGCACCGGCCGCATAATCTCGGCCAATCGCAGCGCCGAGGCCTTGTTCGGCTACGAGGCCGGCGATTTCGCGAAATTGTCCTTCGGCGACCTGTTCGCACCGGAAAGCCGGCGTTCCGTGCTCGACTATTGCGATCGCATGGCGAAGAACGGCAGCGTACTCGACGCCGGCCGCGAAGCGATCGCGCTGGTGCGGCAAGGCGGATTGGTGCCGATCTACTTCACCATGGGCCGGATCGCCCGGGGCGAGAAACTCTGCGCCGTGCTGCGCGACGTCACCGCCTGGAAGCGCACCGAGGAAGAGCTGATCAACGCCAAACAGCAGGCCGAGCGGGCCTCGACCGCCAAATCGGAATTCCTCGCCAAGATCAGCCACGAGATCCGGACGCCGCTCAACGCCATCATCGGCTTCTCCGAGGTGATGATGGAGGAGCGCTTTGGGCCGGTCGGCAACGACCGCTATCGGCAATACCTGCGCGACATTCACGCCTGCGGCGGCCATCTCATCTCGCTGCTCAACGACCTGCTCGATCTGTCGAAGATCGAGGCTGGTAAGCTCGAATTGAGCTTCGTCAGCATCAACCTCAACGATATCGTGCAGCAATGCGTCGCCATCCTGCAGCAGCAGGCCAACCGCGAACGCGTCATCATCCGCACCTCGCTGCCGCCGAGCTTGCCACCGATCGTAGCCGATGCGCGCTCGGTGCGGCAGATCGCGCTCAATCTGCTGTCGAACTCGATCAAGTTCACCGGCGCCGGCGGGCAAGTTATCATCGCCACCGCCTTGAACGACGCGCATGAGATCGTGATGCGCGTCCGCGACACCGGCCCCGGCATGAGCGAGACGGATTTGCAAACCGCGATGGAACCGTTCCGGCAACTGACGACCGCCGGCCACGCCGGAGGCAGCGGGCTCGGCCTGCCGATCAGCAAGGCACTGGCCGAGGCCAATCGCGCCCGTTTCCATATCACCAGCCAGGTCGACAGCGGCACGCTTGTCGAGGTCGCTTTCCCGGCGACGCGGGTGCTGGCGCAATGATGCCGATTAGGTAGGCTGCCGCGGCGACGTCGATGGCGCGCCCGGCGCTTTCGTGTTGGAGGCGAAGAGTTTCAATTCGTTCGGTGAGGCGATCATCAAGCAACTGGTCGCCGAAATCGCCGATGCCAAGCCGGCGCGATAGCCCCTATTCGTGGGCTGGCGCCCGGCCATGAAAGGGTCACAGAGGCCAAGCACGGTTGGTCTAGGCGCGACCGGTGGTATAGTCCTCCGGAATTCGACGTCGAAACAACCGGAAATCCACCCTTTGACGGCCGCCAACGGCTTAAAGCGCCTGGGTCTTGTCTTGCTGGCCGTGCTCGCGGTCGGCATCGTGGTCTATCTTGCGGCCGGCGTTCTGATCTCGGCGGATGCGGTGCGCCGCCGGGTGCTGGCCGAGATCCATGCGGTCACCGGGCTAAACCCGACTCTGAACGGGGCAGCTACCGTCTCGTTGTTTCCGACGGGCAGCGTCAGCTTCGCCGACGTGACCTTGGGCGACGCCAAGCGGCCGGCGCTCACCGCCGAACGGCTGACCGCGCGTCTGCGCTTCTTTCCACTGCTTACCGGCCGGGTCGAGATTTCGGACGTCGCGCTTGAGCGGCCGACCATCGCCATTGATGTCGAGCCCGACGGCAATACCAATTGGTCCGGGCTGATCGATACGCTGACGCGCAGCCAGAACAAGGGCGCGGTCCGCGTCGCCGCCTTTTCCGAGATGCGCATCGAGAACGGCACGGTGCTGGTCCATAGTCCGTCGCAGAAGATCGACGAAGTGCTGACCAGCGTCGAATTTTCGCTCGCCTGGCCGTCGATCTCCAAGAGCTTCGGCGCCACCGGCCGCTTGAATTGGCATGACGAACCGCTCGACGTCACTATGACGCTCGGCGATTTCCCCGCCGCGCTCGCCGGCAACCGTTCGGGCATCAAGGTGCGCGTCGCCGGCAAGCCGATGAAGGCTGCCTTCGAAGGCGCCATCAGCGTCAAACCGACACTCAAGATAGAAGGTACGCTTGCCGCCGATGCCACCTCGTTGCGCGACGCGCTGGTCTGGGCCGGGCAGAAGCCGTTGCCCGGCGGCGGCTTTGGTCATTTTGCGATCAAGGCGCAGGCCAATGTGACCGGCGGCAGCATCGCGCTCAACAACGTCAATCTCGAACTCGACAGCAACAGTGCCGAAGGCGTGCTCACTTTCGCCACCGATGGACGCAAGACACTGCAGGGTACGCTTGCTTCCGATTCGCTTGATCTCACGCCCTACATCTCGACCATCCGGCTGCTCACCGCCAACCAGCGCGACTGGAACAACGGTCGCATCACGCTCGATGGCCTGGCCGGCATGGATCTCGACCTGCGCCTGTCGGCGGCAAACGTCGCAGTATCCAACGCCAAGATCGGGCGCACCGCGGTCGCCGCCAACCTGCACGGCGGCCACCTGGTGGTAACCGTCGGCGAAGCGCAAGCCTATGGCGGCGTGATCCGCGGTTCGCTGACGCTGGCCAATTTCGACGCCGGTGTTGACGTAAAATCGCAACTGCAATTCAATGACGTCGATCTGGAAAGCTGCCTCGGGCAACTGTTCGGGCTGCATCGGCTCGAAGGCAAGGGCAATTTATCGTTCGCAGTCGAAGGCAATGGCGACAGCGTGCTCGCCATAACCCGCACGCTCAATGGCACCGCAAATCTCGTCGGCGAGAAGGGTGCGCTTGCCGGCCTTAACGTCGAGCAATTGCTGCGGCGGCTGGAGCGGCGGCCGTTATCCGGCGGCGGAGAATTCCGCACCGGACGCACACCATTCGATAAGATCACGGTGGCGCTCAAGATCGCCCAGGGCAAGGTTTCGGTCGAGGACGTGAAGATCGACGGCTCGGCGGTGCGGCTGGCGCTCGCCGGCACCGCGTCCATCCCCGAGCGCGATCTCGATCTCAAGGGCACCGCAACCCTTGTGTCGGTCGAGCGGCCCCATGCGACCGCCTTCGAACTGCCCTTCATCGTGCAGGGCTCCTGGGACGACCCGATTATGCTGCCCGATCCTGAGGCCCTGATCCGCCGCTCGGGTGCCGCGGCGCCGCTGCTCAACGCGGTGCGGGACCAGCGCGCGCGCGACGCCGCCCGCTCGGTGATCGACCGCTTCATGGGAAGCCCCTCTCCGGCGGTGCCGGCCGCCGAACAATCCGCCGCCCCGGCGGCAGGGCCAAAGCCCTGATAGACGCCTAGGTTGCTGCCATTTTCTTGCGCTTGGTCTGATCCGAATTCCGGTCTCCATTTTTCCGGATCATGCGCTGGCGCTCCTATTTGACTATCATTGAGCCTGAAACGAATCACCAGCCGGTGCGGACCCGGCGCGACGGTGCGTGGATGCTGCACCCCATCCTGCGAACACTGGTTAAGATCGCCGTCGCTTCCCTGGTGGTGGGAACCATTCTCGCCCATTTCGGCATAACCGCCGAACAGATCATGCACGAATTCGGCCTTTCGGCCGATCGACTCAAGGACTATGCGCAAAGGGGCTTCGCCTGGGCGTGGCCGAACGTGTTGCTCGGAGCCTTGGTCATCGTCCCGATCTGGTTCCTGATCTACCTGTTCCGGCCGCCCGGCCGCAGCAGCAGCGAATAGGCGTCAGGTTTCCGACGGCGTCGGATCGGACGGTTCGCCGGCCTTTAGCCGCGACGGCGGTCCGTAACTGCCGGCCTTAACGTTCGCACGCGGCTTGAGCATGATCGAGACCAAGCGTTCGAACAGCGCCTTGGCGGAGACCGGTTTGCAAAGAAATTCGTTCACCCCAAGTCTCATTGACTCGCGGACGCGAGATACCTGGCCGTGCGCGGTGAGCATGATGATGGGAATATCCGGCGTCGGGAATACACCGGGCGAACGCACGATGCGCACCATTTCCGGTCCGTTGAGAAGCGGCATCTCCCAATCGAGCACGATGACGTCGGGTGCGTCCTCTCGGATCTTCTCCAGGGCGGCGATGCCGTCACCGGCCTCGCTTACCCGCCTGACGCCGATGCTGGTGAGAAGTCCGCGCACGATTTTTCGCATGTAGGGACTGTCGTCGACCAGCAGAACGTGCAGCTGTTGGATCAAGGCGTCAGCATGTTTTTGGGTGATTGGCATGGCGTGCACCCCCGACGCGAAATTGTGACGACGGAATCTCACCGGGTCGTTAACGTGCGCCGCACCGCGTCCTGCCAGCCGGCATATTTCCGCTCACGCTCGGTGGCGTCCATACGGGGCTCAAACCGGCGATCAAGCCGCCATTGCGCGGCAAAACCGTCGAGACCGGGACAAAGCCCGGCGGCGCGGCCGGCAAGATAGGCGGCGCCCAAAGCAGTCGTTTCCATGACGACGGGGCGGTCGACCGGGCTCGCCAAGATATCAGCGAGGAATTGCATGGTGACGGCGCTTGCGGTCATGCCGCCGTCCACGCGCAGGACGGTAGCTTGATCTGCTTGCGTCCAGTCGGCGGTCATCGCGGCGAGCAGGTCGCGGGTCTGATAGCCGACCGCCTCAAGCGCCGCGCGTGCGAACTCCGCAGCGCCGGAGTTGCGGGTCAGGCCGAAGATCGCCGCACGCGCTTGCGCATCCCAATAAGGCGCACCGAGCCCGACAAAAGCCGGCACCAGATAGACCTGTTCCGCCGGATCGGCAAGCGAGGCGAGCGCATCGGCATCCGACGCCTTGGCGATGAGTTTGAGCCCGTCGCGCAACCATTGCACCGCCGCGCCGGCGACGAAGATCGCGCCTTCCAGCGCGTAAGTGCGTTTGCCGTCGAGTTGATAGGCGATGGTGGTGAGCAGCCGGTTGCGAGAAGCGACCCGCTCGGGCCCGGTATTGAGCAGAGCGAAGCAACCGGTGCCGTAGGTCGATTTCATCATGCCGGGCTTGAAGCAACCCTGCCCGACCGTCGCCGCCTGCTGGTCACCGGCAATGCCGAGCACGCGGATCGGCGCGCCGAACAAGTCCGCTACAGTCGCGCCGAAATCGCCGGCGCAGTCGCGCACCTCCGGCAGCAGCGAAATCGGCACGTCGAACTGACGACACAGGTCCTCATCCCACTGTCCGCGGCCGATGTCGAACAATAGCGTGCGCGCCGCATTGGTGGCATCGGTCGCATGCACTTTGCCGCCGCTGAGGCGCCACAGCAAAAACGCATCGATGGTGCCGAAGGCAAGCCGACCGGCCTTGGCCGAGGCGCGTGCACCCGGGACATTGTCGAGCAGCCAGGCGATCTTGCCGGCGGAAAAATACGGGTCGAGCAGCAGGCCGGTCTTTTCGGCGATCTCCGGCTCGTGGCCGGCGCGGCGCAAGGCGTCGCAGAAATCGGCGGTACGGCGATCCTGCCAGACGATCGCATTGTGGATCGGTCTTCCGGTCGCGCGCTCCCAGATGACGGTGGTCTCGCGCTGATTGGTGATGCCGATGCCGGCGACGTCTTTCGGCGTCAGCCCGGCTTTCGCTATTGCCGCGCGTACGGTCGCAACCGTTGCTGCCCAGATTTCCTCGGGGTCGTGCTCGACTTCGCCCGGCGCCGGGTAGATTTGGCGCAGCTCCTGTTGCGCGCTGGCGAGCGGTTTGAGCGCTGCGTCAAAGGCAATGGCACGCGTCGAGGTGGTGCCTTGGTCGATGGCGATGAGAGCTGCCGGCAATCAACGTCTCCGCGGCGCGGCGCGGGCGCACGATCCCCGGATGGAAGGCTGGCGCGATCATACCCCGGCTAAAAGTCTGCGCAGCTTAGTCGAGCAGGACCACTTTGGCGATCAAATCATCGTTGTCTGCGTGGATTTTGGTCGCCAGTTTGCGCGGCACCGGCCCGTAATAGGTGCCGCTCTTGACGACCTCACGCGGCTTGGTCAGCACCGCGGCAATACGATCCTGTAACGCCTTCACAGAAACCGGCTTGAGCAGAAATTCGTTGACGCCGACCTTCACCGCTTCGACCACGCGCGAGCGTTCGCCATGCCCGGTCAGGATGATGATCGGTACGTCCGGGTAAGGAAATGAGTGCGGCGACCGCACCATGCGCACGAAGGTCGGGCCGTCCATACCCGGCATTTCCCAGTCGAGAATGACGATGTCGGGATTTACGCGGCGAATTATTTCCAGGCCGGTCACGCCATCGGGCGCCTCGTGCACCTCACGCACGCCGATACCGAGCAGCATGGTGCGCGAGATCTTGCGCATGTAATGCTCATCGTCCACCACCACGATCTTGGCGTTGGAGATACGATAGGCGGCTTCCTTCGATTCGGTCGACATCGACGGTCCGTTGCCCCTCAAACGAACGCCACTAATACATCATGAAGATGTAGGGACCGGTTAAAGCCGGTCAGCAAAATCCGGCGAGGCCTGGAAAGATTTGGGTAACCATGGCCGCGCTCATGCCGCCGTCCGCAGCGACGCGACAAAGGCGTCGAGCGCCGCAACCTGCTCCCGGGTCGCCTTCAGGCCAAGTTTGCTGCGCCGCCACAGCACGTCGTCGGCGGAAAGCGCCCATTCGTTATCGACCAGATAGCGTACTTCGGCGCCGGTCAGGTCGCCGGCAAAGCGCTCGCCGAGATTGTCCATGCTTTGCGCGTTTTTCAGAATTCGCTCGATGCGCCGGCCATAGGCGCGCACCAGGCGGCGCGCATGCGCTTTGCCGAGGAACGGCCAGCGGCGCAGCGCCTCGATCACCAAGCTATCGACGCCGTCGACGGCGAAATCGCCGCCAGGCAGCGTTGAGTCGGCAGTCCACGGTGGCCGCGCGCCGAGATGCGGCGCAAGCTGCGCCATCGCCGCCTCCGCCAGCCGCCGATAGGTGGTGATCTTGCCGCCATAGACGGTGAGCAGTGGCGCCTGCCCATCACTGGAATCGAGCGTAAGCACATAGTCGCGGGTGACATCTTCCGGCTTGTCGGCACCGTCGTCGTAGAGCGAGCGTACCCCGGCAAAGGTCCAGACGACGTCGTCAGGCGTGATCTGCTCGCGGAAATACTGGTTCACGGTTCTGCATAAATAGAGGATTTCATCGGGCTCGGGCGCCGGCGCATTGACGTCACCGACGAAATTTTCGTCGGTCGTTCCAATCAGCGTGAATTCCTGCGCGAAGGGCAGAGCGAACACCACGCGGCTGTCAGCGGCTTGGAACAGATAGCCGCGGTCGTGGTCGAAGCGACGCGGTACGACGATGTGGCTGCCTTTGACCAGACGCGCCGGCGCCGGCAATGGCCGGCGGATCACGGTGTCGGCCGCCTCGCCGATCCAGGGCCCGGCGGCATTGACCAGCACACGCGCTGTCGTCACCTGACGGCGACCGCGCGCATTGAGCACCAATTCCCAGTCGTCGCGCCGATCGGCGCGCACGCAGCGGGTGCGGGTGCGGATATCGGCGCCGCGTTCGGCGGCATCGAGCGCGTTCAGCACGACGAGGCGTGCGTCGTCGGCCTGGCAGTCGGAGAATTCGAAACCATAACGAAATGAGCGTTTGAGCGGCTGGCCGACCGGATGATGGGTGAGATCAATGCTGTTCGTCGCCGGCAACAGCTTGCGGCCGCCGAGCATGTCGTAGATGAAAAGACCGAGCCGCAGCCGCAATGCCGAGCGCAGGCCCGGCGCCGGCGGCAGCATGATGCGCAACGGGCGGATGACGTGCGGCGCCATGCGCAGCAGCACCTCCCGCTCATGCAGCGCCTCGCGCACCAGGCGGACGGCACCGTGCTCGAGATAGCGCAAGCCGCCATGCACGAGCTTGGTCGAGGCCGAAGAGGTCCCGGAGGCGAGATCGTTCTGCTCGACCAGGAGCACGCGCAGCCGCCGCCCGGCGGCATCGCGAGCCAATCCGGTCCCGTTGATGCCGCCGCCGATGATGGCGAGGTCGTAGTCGGCCATGGCCCTGCCGATTCGCTAAGGTCCAGGCAGGATGGGCGGCTTAGGCGGCGGTCTCAAGAACCGCACGCGCGAAAGGTGTCTCAGGCCACAAAATTCGTCGCCAATTGCAGAATCGCCGCGCTTTGGCCATATCAAGCATGTCGCATGCGCGCCGTTCCACGCGTTGAACCCTGGACTTGGCCCGTCTCATAGCGCCCCATGCCCTCGCCCCGCCTGCTCGTCATCGAAGGCAATTCGCCGCAAACTCTGGCCGAGCATCTCGCGGTCGGCGGAACGCCGGCGCATCAGGGCTATTCGAACCTGCTGCGCGAATTGCTGCCGGGCGCGGTCGTCGATACGGCGCATCCTGGCGATCCTGGTGCGGTCTTGCCGGCCGGCGAGGCGCTCGCGGGCTATGACGGCATCGCCATCACCGGCTCTTCTCTGCATATCTACAACGGCGGTCCCGAGGTGATGCGGCAGATCGACTTGGTGCGCTCGGCGCTCGGCACTGGAACGCCGGTGTTCGGCTCCTGCTGGGGGTTGCAGGTGATCGTCGCGGCGGCCGGCGGCAGCGTGCGCAAGAATCCGAAGGGCCGCGAGATCGGCTTCGGCCGTGGTATCCGGCTCACCGAAGCAGGCCGCAAGCACCCGATGTATGTCGGCAAGCTCGACGTATTCAATGCGCCGACCGTGCATCTCGACGAGGTCGAGGCACTGCCGGCTGGTTCTACCGTGCTCGCCACCAACGCGATCTCGGATGTGCAAAGCGTCGAGATCCGCACCAATGGTTCGGTCGCCTGGGGTGTGCAGTATCACCCGGAATATCCGTTGCGCGAACTGGCGGCGATCGTGCGCCGCATCGGCACGCGGCTGATCGGCGAAGGCTTCTTCGCCAGCGAAGAGGACATGCAGACCTTCGCGCAGGATCTCGATACGCTCGACCGCGATCCGCATTGCAAGCGGCTGTCGTGGCGGCACGGCATCAGCAAGAACGTGCTCGACAAGAAACTACGTGTCGGCGAGGTA